>Ga0315298_1000327_pt1 | contig 93908 bp, 112 predicted proteins | sample WHS_1_MG_FD_203077 | JGI IMG/M metagenome (GOLD analysis project Ga0315298, IMG submission 203077) | Extremophilic microbial mat communities from Washburn Hot Springs, YNP, Wyoming, USA - WHS_1_MG | ecosystem: Environmental > Aquatic > Thermal springs > Hot (42-90C) | place: USA: Wyoming...
CTTCTAATTTTTGTTTCAACAGTTCAAGGCTTATGTCCTTTGAAGGAACTTTCCAAAGTTCTCTGATTCTATCAATTCTTATGAACTCTATAAGGTAGCAACCATCCTCTTTTATATAGCTGCTACCGCCTACAATTCTATATTCGTCACCTCGTTTAGTCCAACCAATAATCGGCGTTACCACAGCATCACATTCCTCTCTCTATTTGTTAATACTTTGCATGTGACTTTTTTGAAGCCCAATACGGCAAGTTTGCAGATTCCACTGAAGGGTCGAGGAAGAAAGTCGCAAAAGATCGAAACTTCCGAGATTAATTCACAGTTTAAATTAGCTTGAGCTTTTCTAAATGAGTTAAATGCGTAAGAAACTGCGAAATCTGCTTTTTCAAGAATAGTTGGTGATGAAATTAAGCCGGGATCGTTCTGGGAAATGATGGGTGCGCCTTGAAAGGCTAGTGTTTTTAATTTCGCTATCACCCGTTCATGTAAATCATTGAAATTAGTCTCACTATCGAAAGCGCCGTTGAAAGCACTTGTTACTTTCATTTTCATTTTGTATAATGACAATAATGACATGTTGATTCCAAAGAGAATTAAAATTGTGTGCCTTAAAAGTTTAACCGTAAAAGTTTCACGGTTCGAGGTTCAGCAAAAGTCAGCTATGGACTTTTTCTGTTATTAGGCTTGGCAATCGCATACTTTTAGCGAATGAGGAAAATTAAACTATTAGAAAACCAAATTAACCTTGAAGGGAAAAGAATGGATAAAAGTGACGATCTCGCCAAAAAGTTAGAGTCTTTATCTTCTGAGAGAAAACGCATAGCTAAAATATTCAAGTCTTACATTGAGAAGGCGATCGTTGAGCTTGGGCCAGGCTATATTGTGGATTTGCACGGAAACTTTTTTGATACTCCGATACGCATTATAATTGAAATCTTACCGTCGCAGGGATAAACTTTGATTCAAATACTCATTTTACCAACTCGTAAGACTGGGCAATTAATTCCATCGCGTAATCAACTTGCTCTTTACTTGCTACTTTGAATTCTCTTTCTTGCCCTTGCTTAAAGAACCAACCTTTGTAGATTCTATCACCCGTCCATTTTTGCGGATCTTTAAATGTATTTGGGTCGGTTCTTATTCTAATTTTTAGAGCTTCTTTCGTTAGCAGAAATGCTGAGAAAATCGACTTTGTGCTCGGTTTTCCTTTATAGAAGCAGTAGTATCTCCCATGAGCCGAATGTGTTACATTTCCAAGCTTTATTATGTTTTCTGTTAAAGTCGCAACAACATCTCTAACGTTATAATTAACCCATGCCAGCATACTTTCCCAGTTCTTATAATGTTCTGGCAATGGTCTTTTTGCCTTCTCTTTCTGCTGTTCCTCGGAGATTTTTTCGATAGTATAAAGTGGCTCAAATAAATGTGCATGAACTCCTAATCCTACCCCTTCTCTTGCGAAAGTTTTGAATTCTATAATTCTGGATACAAGAGGTAGTCCTTCAACAGCCTCTTTTAACTCTTCCGTCACCTCATCGATTATAATTGCTACAATGGGTGTCGATGAAAAAACTTCAGTAAGAAACTTGAAAAGCTCGCCCTTCACTTTGGATTTTGCAAAAGCTTCTTTAAAAGGGTCGCTTAAAATTTCTCTATAAAGCTCCTCTGCTATCCTAACTCTTGTTTCTGGGCTCCTTTTCAGAGCCGTATTGAACCTTGTTATTTGAGCAACTACATGATCATGTATTGGATGTCTTGCAATTTCACTTCTTCCCCTCAGCCTCAGCAAACTTACCCAAAAAATACTCATAAACCCGCCCAAAAACATCCTTAACCCTATGCTCCAAAGGAATCTGAATAGAAGAGAAAAGGTTAATCAAATACGCCAAATCATAAGCATCAAGATTAATACTCGTAAAAATCTTAGGAATAGCATCCTTCAACTGCCTAGGATACTCATTCTCCAAAACCTCAACAGCCCTATCAATAATCTCTCCAATATTCGGCTGACCAGCATTTTTAACAAGGTAACTCCACCTAGCCTCCTCAGGAACATACAAAACACCAGCCTTCAAATACCGATCCCTGTCCTCCAACGCTTGCTTCCGAAAATCCTCATAAGCAATATACTCTTCACTCTCAGGATTCGAAAACTCCCTCTCCAACACTTTTCTACGCTCCTCAAAAGCAAAAGACAAATACCTCAAAAAAACCAAACCCAAAACCACATACTTATACTCATGAACCTCAACCTTCTTCCGCAACTTATCCGCAGCCTTCCACAACTTATCCTCAAAATCAATATCCCTCTCACCCAACCCAAACACCACCCACCCAACATCAGCTACATAATAATAAAATTAAAAGAAATACATAAATGTAAGCGCAAAGGCTAAACACACGCCTCTTGAAAGATATGATGAATTGGTTTTCAAATTAGGTTAGATGATACTTTTGAAGAATTCATCGGGCGGATATCTTTCCTCGTAGACGTAGTTCCTTCTTTTTCCTTTTTTGGTGAAAATCGCATCTTTTCCTTTAGATAAGCCGCTTAATGCTTTCGAAACTTGTGAATCGCCAAAATTGTAACCCATTTTTCTCAATTTTTCCATTACTTCTCCATGTTTCTTTCCTTGTCTAAAAAATCCTTCGCGGTAAAGAACATTCTTCAGTAAATAATTGACAGTTACCCTTTTTTCTTCTTCTCCAAATGTCAGAGAAATCTTTGTTTCAGTTAGATTACTGAAAAAGGACACGAACTTGTGATAATCATCTTTTAAATCATTGCCAAGAAACATTAATGCTTCAAGATAATCGATGTAAACAGGGAGACACTGACTCGCGCATGTTTGGGCGCGAATACGTTCAGGAGGAGGCACATCATGTGGTCCTCTCGTATCTCTAAGCGAGTATATTACTTCCATCAGATTGTAAAGCTCATTCGCTAGCTTGAACCGCCTGTTTTCAAGTTCAGACTTCAACTTCCCGGCTTTATTTTCAAAACTACTCTTCTCTACTTTCTGGAAAATGTCAGTCGAGTCTCTTCTGTCGATTTCTTTTAACAAATTTCTAACAATTCGCTCGCAGAATATGCCACTCCAAGACACAGCATTTCTCCATTCTTTTCTTGAAAGCTCATAAAGTACATGAATGTACAAAAATATTGGACTCAGAAAAAAGTACAAATTTCTCGCATTGTCTCTGTCATTTAGCATTATTCGATAGAGATAAGGTGCAATATGATTTTCAAGAGCACTTCGTCCTCCCATCATCTTTTTCCAGTCATCCACAGTTTCTTTTAACCCAGCGCAGAGTTTTTCTACATTTTTCTGCTCTCCAATAGAGAATAAAAATAGATCTTCCAATGCAAAGTAGTGTTTTTTCTCCATGTCTGAAAGTTTTTGAAGCTCAAGAGACAGCTCAGTTGACCTCCGGTCACTTCTTTTTTCGACGATAAGTCCATTTGCCGTCGGTATCTTTTACGCGGTCAAGTTTCTCGGGAACCCTTCTATTCAAAGCACCTACAACAGCCTCATAATAAGCTCCAGGAACTGTTCTTCGTTTAAGCTCCTCAATTACTTCAGGTATCTTTTTGAACTCGTCAAAGTACCCTTCTTCAATTAGGCTGTCAATAGCACGAGAAATAACATTAGAGCGAGAGCCGCCACGCTTCTTTTCTTTCTTTTCTTCTTTTGGCAATGATGCTTCAAGCTGACCTTGAATAGAAGTTACACTGGTTCTTATCCATTCAAAGGCTTTTTCATATCTTGCATTCACTTCGGTTGCATCTCCTTCAAATTCAATTTCGATATCTCCTTTCTTTATTCTGAAACGAGCTTTACGTTCCGACATGCTTCACACTCCTTCGGAGACAATACTAACTTAACCTGACAGAACGTATGCCCACTGATCTTCTTTCTTTAATGGTCTCCTTAGTTCTCCTTTTTTTGTCATATTTGTAAGAACACCAGAAAGTGTACTCTTAGAAAAATAAATGGCATTTGCTTCTAATACGTTCATGATTTCCTTCATGGTTCTTGGTTCAGCTCTTCCCCAAGGGCTTCCCAATACCTCACGGATGGCTTGAGAAGGACCTAGGTTGCCAGAAATCTTGGGTATCTCAGTTGGAAAGGTTTGTGTAGTATCTGTAGTTTTCAAAACGGGAGCTATAACTTCCACAGATTCGAGTTTCTCTAATGCTCCAATAAGTTCATCCGGGCTTTCTGTTTCAACCATAATTTCCCCTTTTTTCCAGCTACCCTTCCAAACAATTTTCATTCTTATAACCCTCAATACGCTTGAGTTATATAATAAGGTATATAAAAGTTGCCTTTCTTTGCTCGTAAAGATAAAATCTGCTTTTAAAAAAGACAGAATACAGACACACATAGCACCTCCCGAATAAGGAACGAACATAGGGAAAGCAGAAATTTTTGATACGATTATTTAAAATTCAGGGATAAAAATGGATTTGAAATTAAGTTCTGGAGTCAAAGTTTCAATTCAAGAAAACGGAGACTCAAAACTGTTGCTGTTTGATAAACCTGTAAAAGTTATGGAATTAACGCAAGAAGAATCGAAAAAACTGGGAGCTTCTTTGATAAAAGGTTATCGTAGTGGTATCACGGCTGAGCTGAGGAATCTGATTGATTCGGGATTCTTCTCTGAACCAAAGAACTTCAGCAACATTAAGACCGAACTTTTTATGAAAGGAGTAGAGACTAAGGCAACGTCGTTAAATATGGTTCTAACAAAAATGGTGGAAAGAGGAGAATTAATTAGATTTGGTAAGAAAGGAGCTTATACCTATTGCAAACCTCGTGATTAAATTTGCATTGACATAAATTCTCTCAAAATATACCAAGACCAATTGTAGTGGTTAGAAAGTGGAGGCGGCGAATGTTTAGATACACTTTCTTAGAAAAAGAGCCGAGCATTCAGTTTAGGCTTGATTATTTATCACTCAAACAGATGAATAAGAAAGCAGTATATCCTTTGGGTTTAGCATAAAAAATGATAAACTTTACTTTAACTCATCTCTCTACGTGCAGAAAATGTCGATCAACCCAATACTTTAAAAAGACATAAATTTAAAAATCGTTTATATTAAATTAAAAGGGGGGCAGATTTCAGAAATGTGGACATACACATCTTATATCTTATCGAAATACTTTGAAAAGATCGCTGCTAAAAGTGATGAACTAAAGTTCAGCGAGTTATGTGATTTTATTTTTAACACTTTATGGCGCAGAGAGGGGGTCGTATTTCATGACGGCGTAAAGGATTTGTACTTAGACTTGGAGTATCTCCAGAAAATAGGAATCTTAGAAATACAAAAAAATGAAAACCTCGATAAAGTTAAGATAAAGGTTAAGGATCCAGAAAAATTAAGAGACGTAGCAAAGATTGTAGAAAGCTCATCAGATGTTATGAAATTAGACATACTCCGCGAATATGTCGCAAGAATAAACAAAGCCATTGAATACGTAGTTATTTAATCTTTATTGCAAGTGAATTGTTGGCATGAGTCTGGAAGCTTATAGAATTTTTGGTCCATTATTCTATGTTGAACTAACTGGTTCTTATGACCTGAAATTTAATCGTAATCCAGACAAGTTTCTGAAATATGATTTAGTAAATGAAAGTTCAGAACCTTTACCTCTCTATGAATCTGTTAATGTACCTAAGTATATCATGTATCTCACCCTATTACCTATTGTTAGCAGGCTGGCGGAAATAAAGCAATTAGCCTATACATATCATTTAATACCAGGAGGAGCACATACACGATACGAGCACAGTATGGGTGTCATGCTGAGATGTGAAAGATTACTTGATAAACTCAGTAAAATTGTTAATGAGAAATGCAAGAATAGTGCACTTAAAATCGATAATGACGAAAAAATTGTTCTTCAAATTGCCGCCTTACTTCATGATATAGGTCATTCATCATGGGGACATGCATTAGATGGTATTACTGGGCACGTAGTTGATTTACTCAGAGAAACGCTTGACAATTATCTTTTTTCGCCGCGAAAACTTGATACTACTGTAGCGCTTTATCTCCTCTTGTATAATGAACAATTAACGAAAGCTCTGCAAACTTGTTCCAAAGAAATTAAAGCCGAAGCACTGAGTAAACATCTCAATAAAGTTATAGCTCAGATAATCATGGAAGAAGAGCCCCCCTTCTTTTCGGAGTTAGAAACAGATAAAAATTTAATGATAAAGGTGCATTTGCTGACGACTGTTCTCGGGTCTTATCGTGGTAGAGGGGGAGTTAACGCAGATAGACTTGACTGGTTTATCAGAGATGCACATCACACAAATCTGAAAGTCAAACTTGATCCTTCTAATGCACAAAAATTTGAAGATTTTCTTCGCTCTAATATCGAAAATAATTTTGCGATTGATATAGAAAATTGCGAATTTGCCTATATAAGTGATAAAATATTTAACAAATTAATGGAAGATTTAAGAGAGGTTGTATACACGTCCATTTACGAAGGTGCTGAAAGAGCATTAATTGATTCATGGCTGACGCGCTTGGCTTTTACAGCCATAGATGTCATATATAAAATCGGCGAACAAATATCAAGCCCTTCTACTACAACAAGGGCTATTATGGGATTTTTATTAATGTCGGATTATGAAATGAAAGAATGTACTGATAAAATTTTAACATTGGCTAAACAGAACATCAATCTACTTGGGGCACCTGCACCTAGCACAGAATTCATTTCGAATTCAACAGATTTGTTATGCATATTTGACCATGCAAAATACATTATGCATTCTCTAACTTCACGTCCATTCAAAACAAAATATTCGCCTAAAATGGATTTACATTTTGAATATTTAGACTTTGAATTAATTGGAAAAACGTTGATTACAATTACAGCCGATAATATGGGGACTTTGATTGAAAGGGCGTACAACACTTGCCAGAAAAGCGAGGTATGTAAGTTAGCTATGATATTCCAAAACTTTCTAGTAGCACCACGTCTAGATCCTATAACTGCTTGCCAAATACCCATAATGGAGAGTAACATGCGGAGCAAGTTTAAAGATGTGAATATTCATGTTCTAATTAATTATTATCTTTTCCGAAAACTTGATGATTATTTCTTAAAAGAAGTAAAGGACCTAATAAGCTTGAAAGAAATATTGACTAAACAAGACAAGTTAGGGAAAATCCCATTTATTTTCATTCTGGCTGATAAAACAAAGGAAGAAAAAGTTATAGAAATTTTTGAAGAAGCATGCGCCGCTGTTCTTAGCTATTTCATGAACTGCTTTGCTTTTTACCAGTAAATTTGTGCGCCGTTCCCGCCCGGAGCATTTAATTTTAAGGCTTATTTTGGGCGTATTTTGGTTAAAAAAGCTTAATTTTGACACTTCATCCGCACTTAAACTTCTCTATCTAAAGTTTGATTTCCCTTAAGAAGTGGGGGCGTAGATGGTATTTTAAATTTCATCTTCAAGTTTTAACTCTTTTATGAGCTCATTTAGGGGTCTATCCTTGCCCTCTTTAACCTCTTTTAGGGCAATCTTCAAGTCTTTAACAAGTTCCTTATCCTGCATGACCTCAAGGGTTTCCAACAATTCGTCCATTAGATTTGCAGCTTTTGTTAGCAACTCTTTTTCTTCTGCTGTCAAGAGAGCCATTTGCCTCGCACAATCTTTTCAGAATTTAAAATCTTGCCAGACGTTTAACTCTTACTCTTTTATGGTAGCGAATTTGTTTCTTTGTTTAGCACTGGGATTTCGCTCTTTTTTATTTTAATAAAATCAAAGTACTTCATGGCATTACCAGTCAAGTATAAGAGCACACTTTCGTCCTTGTCAATGCTTCCTTTAGTTTCGAGTTTGTTTAAGGCTGCAAGGGTTGCGGATGCTTCGGGACATGCATACACGCCTTTTTTGAGGAAAGTCTTCATTGAAGTCATTATTTCTTTGTCGTCCACTGCTACCGCAATGCCCTTCGTTTCCCTTATCGCCCGTAATACGAGGTAGCTTGCGTATGGACGGGGAACCCTTAAACCCGCCGCTATAGTTTCAGCGTTTTCCCAAGTCTCCTTCACTTCCACTTCTCCATTGTTATATGCCTTGACTAGTGGGGCGCAACCAGAAGATTGAACTATTATTAGGCGTGGAATCTTTTCTGTCCAGCCTAGTTCGATTAAATCTTTGAAGCCTTTCCATAAACCTATGATTCCTTCGCCTCCGCCCGTCGGGAAAATTATGTTGTCTGGCAGATTCCAATTGAACTGTTCTGCAATTTCAAACGCAATGGCTTTGTAGCCTTCGCATCTATAGGGTTGCTTGTTAGTTGAAACGTCTAACCATCCATAATTTTTTCCAAATTTTTTCACCATTTCTGCGGCGTCATTTATCAAACCATCAACAAGGTAGACTTTGGCGCCCATTGAAACGCATTCTTTAATATTGCTTTTCGGCACATCTTTCGGCATAAAAACATAAACTTCCATTCCAGCCTTTGCTCCATAAGCAGCCAAAGCCGCAGCAGCATTTCCAGCAGACGGAAGCGCAACACGGTTTATGTTTAACTCTTTAAGTTTGGAAACCGCCACAGCCATACCTCTGGCTTTAAAGGTTCCAGTTGGAAGCCTTCCATCATCCTTCAAAAAAACGTTTGAAGCAGCACTATTATCTTTTCGAAATTGAAGTATAGGCGTATAGGGTTCTCCTAAAGAAACTATATTTTTAGGCGATGACAGTGGGAGCAATTCTTTGAACTTCCAAAAAGTATCCGCTCTACTCTCCAAATCACGCTTAGAAACCTTCTCGGCAACTCTTGACAAATCATATTGGAACAGAAGCGCTCCACCACACTTTGGGCATACTGTTAAAATGTTGTCTGATGGAAAAACTTCTCCACATCTGCTACATTCAGCCCCAAGTATGAACATGTATTCTCCCAATTAATTGTAGAAGAGAAATCCTTTAAGTTTACTGTGAAAAACGCTCGAATGCAAGTTCATATTACATAAAACTCATATAGAAGGTCGTTTTATCCGATAAATCTTCAAATCTTAAAAGTGATGAAAAATGACGGAGAAAACGCCATCAAGTTATAAGAAACTAATGGAAAAAGTTAAGGATTTATTAACTTTCCAATCCGCCACCGCCATCATCCACTGGGATATGGAGACAATGATGCCGCCGAAGGCTATTGGTCTAAGAAGCCAACAATTAGCCCTCCTCAGCCGAATTGAACACAGAATGAGCACAGACCCGGAAATAGGTAGATTATTGGAAGAAATCATGCGACCGTCAGAATATGAAAAGCTTGATGCTATCCAAAAGAGAAATGTGTACTTGATAAAGAAGCAATATGATGAACAGACAAAACTTCCCGAAGAGCTTGTTGCAGAAATTGCAAAACAACAAGCCGTAACCGTGGATGTATGGAAAAAAGCCAAAGCAGCAAAAAACTTCTCCATGTTCAAGCCTGAACTTGAAAAACTTGTCGAATTAGAGAAGAAGGCCGCAGAAATTCTGATGAAAGTGAAAGAAACAGCGACACCCTATGATGCGTTGATAGACATTTTTGAACTAAAAATGACAGCCAAAACAATCACGAAAGTTTTCAACGAGTTAAGAGAAGGTTTAGTTTCTCTGCTGAAGAAATGTGAAACCGCTCCAAAACAACCAGACGTAAGCATTCTCAAACGCAAGGTTCCAATAGATGTGCAAAGAAAAATCTCCAAAGCCCTCGCCGAAACTGTTGGTTATGATATAGGGTCAAGAGAGGCTGGAGGTAGAATAGACGAGACAGAACACCCCTTCACAACAGGTTATTACGACGATGTGCGAATTACAACACATTATTACGAAGATAACTTCACTTCTTCAATGTTTTCAGTATTACATGAAGCTGGACACGCCCTCTATGAACAAAACTTGAAAAAAGAATGGGTGTTCCAACCTGTTGGAACAAGCTGCTCTTCTGGCTTCCACGAATCCCAATCACGTTTTATAGAAAACATAATTGGACGGTCTCGTGAATTTTGGGTTTATTTCCTACCAAAATTAAAAGAAATCACAGGCACCATCCTCTCCGATGTAGATTTAGACACTTTTGTCCACGCTGTCAACCAAGTTAAGCCTTCTAAGATTCGCGTTGAAGCTGATGAGGTAACATATGGACTTCACATTATCATAAGATTCGCCATGGAACGGGACCTTTTCGCTGATAAAATAATGGTGAAAGAGCTTCCAGAGATATGGAATCAAAGTTACGAAGAATATTTAGGAGTTAAAATTGAAAATGATTCGGAAGGCGTAATGCAAGACACCCATTGGGCAAGCGGTTTATACGGTTATTTTCCAAGCTACGCATTGGGCAATATTTATAGTGGACAAATTCTCGCTGCTATGGAAAAAAACCTCAAAAACTGGAGAAAACAAATTGCGAAAGGAAATTTCAAGGAAGTTAAGGGGTGGCTTGTAGAAAATGTTCACTCATATGGAAACCTCTATGACCCAGAAGACCTCATAAGAAAAATCACTGGAACAGAGCTTAACGTTAAACCATACCTAAACTATTTGAACGAGAAATATTCCAAACTCTACGGTTTTTAATTAACCTTTCTTTTTATTATGCTTTCATAAACTTTTAGGATTATTTCTGCAAGAATTCCGCCAAAAATAAAATACACGCCAGTCCAACCTACAGCAGCATTATAATAATTGCTTCCATACAAAAACAAAATAATGCCTACTATAATTATGCACAAACATGCGAAATCTTTCCACGACACCTAAACAACTCCTAAGTCGATTTTAAGCCTTCTAAAACATTAAAGTATATAGACTTACCGATAGAAAGAGGGAAGTTGGAAGATTCGTAAATTACTGAACGTCTAACTCAAAAGAACAAAAAGATTAATAGCACATTTGATGGTAAAAAGGGACATGAAAATTTCCGACAATATTCGACATTCAACATAAGCATGCAATCCGTTGAAGCGCCTTTACATATTTAGTTACCGACAGTTTTATATACAACTTTCAAAAGATATGCCTTGTACGGTGAACTTAAGTGTCGGAATATAATTTCAAAAAGCCAGAAACAAAGGAAGAACTTATCAGAGTGTTGACAGATGCCGCGAGAAGAGAAGTGGAAGCGCGCATCCGCGTAAAGGTAAAACCGACAAAACCTACAGTTTCTGGGACAGCTAAAATTTTGAACATACATAGAGATACGCTTTACACGTGGCTTAAAGAGTTTAATGTCGATTTTGACGATGTTTGTAAACAACTTTCTATGACAACTCTGTCGGAGACTACTGAAATGCCTGCAAAATATACCTACTTAATTGGCGAAGCCCTTGTCGGAGAAGGCAACGAGGTAGCACATATCGACCTTTTAATAGGAGATAAGGATGGACCTGTCGGAGAGGCTTTTGCGTCAGGCTTGTCTAACCTTTCTATGGGGCATACGCCACTGTTGGCTGTTATAAGGCCAAATCTTCCGCCTAAACCTCACACGTTGCTTGTTCCAAAGGTTACTGTTAAACATCTTGAGGATGCAAACAAGATTTTTGGACCTGCACAGGCTGCTGTGGCGAAGGCTGTTGCGGATGCTGTGGAGGAGGGAATAATCCCAAAGGAGAAAGTGGATGATTGGGTTATAGTTTGCAGTGTTTTTGTGCATCCACAAGCAAGTGATTACCGCAGAATATACCATTACAATTATGGAGCAACCAAGCTGGCTTTGAAGAGGGCGTTAGCGAAGTATCCGTCGCTGGAGAAAGTTTTCTATGACAAAGATAGGGCGAAACATCCAATAATGGGTTTCAGAGTGCCGAGGCTTTGGAGACCACCATATCTGCAAATATCCTTGGATATACCTGATTTGGATAGAACCAAGAAGATTATAGCTCAAATTCCAAGAAGCGACAGAATAATACTGGAAGCCGGAACGCCGCTTATTAAAAGGTATGGAACAAAAGTGATAAGCGACCTTCGAGAAGTTGCCAAGGACACATTCGTAATTGCAGACTTAAAAACTTTAGATGTTGGAAAAGTTGAAGTTGACTTGGCATATGACGAAACCGCAGATGCAGTGATAGCAGCCGGATTGGCACCTGAAGAAACACTTGAGGCTTTCATCCACGAAGCAAAAAGATTTGGGATATACGCCGCAGTTGACATGTTAAACGTGGAAGATCCCATCAAAAAACTCAAGGCGCTTAAAGAATTTCCCGACATAATCATCATACATAGAGGAATAGACCAAGAAACTGGAATGACTGTCGGATTGAACCTTATAGAAGAACTGCGGAAAACATTTAGCGATAAACGGTTCTTGATTGCTGTGGCTGGTGGAATAGTGCCAGAAACTGCAAAGGAAGCCTTGGAAAAGGGTGCAGACATAATAGTTGTCGGAAGATATGTAACCCAATCAAAGGATATTGAAAGGGCTGTTAGAGACTTTCTTGAGTTGACACCCTCCATGCGGGAAGATGTAGACTTGTTCAGAGTTCATGTAGAGTAGCCTTTTCTTTCCCTTTTTACGCGAACACCTTGAAAGCTATGTATGATAGAAGAAAAAGTATACCAGAAATTAAAAATACGAATCCGAAATTGTAAGCTTGGGCAAGGAAAGGCCCTATAAAGGAGCCGCTTGCGCCGCCGATCCCGACAAGCACATCGAAAAGTCCAGCTCTACCTTTCGGTATAAGCTCCATAGAAAGAGATAGAACATTAACCAAGTAAAAGGCGTAGGTGAATCCGGATAGAATCAAAATTACGGTTGCAATCATAATGCTATACGTGGACAGTTGTGTAGTCGTTATTAAAAGGAATGCGAGAAAACTTCGATATAACACAATCCTTCCAACATTGATGTTTTCAGCTTCACGTTCAAGCCTTCTTCCAGCAAGAAAATAGCCTAAAACGCCACTGCCAGAGTTCAGAACGAATACGGCAAAAACAAAGCTTGAAGGTAAAGCTGCAGCATTGGCGATGCTGCTGATGAAAATTGGCATGGGCGTGAACAATATGCTGGTGGCAAGAGAAAAGAGAACGAGACCACAACAGAAGATGCCCAAGTTTTCCTTTTTCAACCTTTCATCAACAGTGACACCATCCACAATTCTAGAAAATATGAAAATGCCTCTATATGCGAAGCTGATTGACTTCTCTATTGTCACTAAACTTCTTTCAAAGATTAGAGCTGGGTCCTCAACCAGAATAAGTGAGGCAAAGAATGCTGCGAGGTTTAAACCGCTACACAATAATAGGGTAGATTTTGCGTCGAAGCTGAATGTTGAGGTTACAACTCCCAAAATTAAGCCAATTAACCATCCAAATTCCGTAAGCCCCTCGTAAAATGCAAAGGCTTTTTTCCATTCTTCATGAGGGTAAAGCTCGGCGATAAGCACATTTTTTGGTGGTTCATGGGCTACATGAAATAACGCTATAACTATGTAAAGGGTTACCAGCAGAATAATTTGGTTTGTGAGGGTGAATAGATAGAGAATAAAGGTTAGGGCTAAGAATGAAATTAGTATGTAGATTTTGTAGCGTCTTGTCCTATCACAGATGTATCCCCAAAAGAAGGAAGCAGGTATTGACATGAACATGGCAGCTGCATACATGACTCCAACCCATATCAGCGAACCAGAGAGAGAAAAAATGTATAGGGGTAGGAAAACCGAAAGTAATCCGAATGCCATCTCGTGGAAGAAGAATCCAAGCTGCCACATAGCCCATAATGGAAAATAAAAGGCAAGATAAACTTTTACTCTAAGAAAGCACTGGTTTTAATAAATCCTTAATAGAGAGATTTTTAACACTCATAACACTAACTGGAGTTTGGTCGTTAATGGCTAAGTTTAAGGTAATCGTTTCAGATCCAGAAACGGGAACATCAAAGGCAGTGGAACTTGAAGAAGCCCGAGCACTTCCGCTAATTGGAAAGAAAATAGGTGAAGTGGTTGACGGGTCAATAGTTGATTTGCCCGGCCACAAAATGCAAATAATGGGTGGTTCCGACAAGGATGGTTTTCCAATGAGGCCAAATGTTCATGGCGGAGTTCGTAGAAAAGTGATACTGAGTGGAGGAGTAGGGTTTAACCCGGAGAGTGAGGGGGCTAGGAGGCGTAAAACAATTCGTGGAAACGTAATAACAGATGAAATTGTTCAAATAAACATGAAAATTATAGAGAAACCCAAAAAGCCTAAAGAGAAAAAGAAGGCAAAGGAAGAGAAGGAAAAAGAAACCACGGATGTGCCGGAAACTCCGACAACAAGTGACAATTAAACATAAGTCAACATTTATTAGCTTGCATAGTCTAACCATCTAATAATTTGTAAAGTTCATGGGAAATGGAGAAATGAGCAGCGAAAAGCACGCAAGCATACCAAAACAACCCGAGGTTAACATAGGCACCATAGGTCACGTTGACCATGGCAAAACAACATTGGTGCAAGCGTTAACTGGCATTTGGGCTTCAAGGCACAGCGAAGAATTAAAGAGGGGCATCACAATAAAGTTAGGCTACGCAGACATGCCAATTTACAAGTGTCCCAAATGCGAACCGCCCAAAAATTACTCCACAAAACCAGTTTGCCCATATTGTAACTCAAAAACAATCTTTTTAAGAGCCATAAGTTTCGTTGACGCCCCAGGTCATGAAGCGTTAATGGCAACTATGCTCTCAGGAGCAGCGATAATGGATGGAGCGATACTTGTTATAGCAGCTGATGAACCATGTCCTCAGCCGCAAACGAGGGAACATCTTGCAGCAGCTGAGATTATAGGCATAAAGAACATAATTATTGTTCAGAATAAAATTGACATAGTTGATGAAAAAAGAGCACGCGAAAGCTACAATGAAATTAAAAATTTTGTGAAGGGAACTGTGGCTGAAAACGCTCCAATAGTTCCCGTTTCGGCACAGCGTGGAGTCAACATAGATGTTCTTATACAAGCAATTGAAGAGATTATACCCACGCCCAAAAGAGATGAAACAAAACCTCCACTCATGTATGTTGTTCGCTCCTTCGACGTTAACAAACCTGGAACTCCCATTGAGAAGTTGGAAGGAGGCGTGATTGGAGGAACAATACTTCAAGGCAAATTTGCAGTTGGAGATGAGATTGAAATTCGTCCGGGAGTAATCTTAGAGGGAAAAAGCACCTATAATCCACTATTTAGCCAGATTGTCAGTTTACATGCTGGCGGAAGAAGCGTAAATGATGCTCATTGTGGTGGATTAGTCGGCATCGGAACCCTTTTAGACCCATCATTTTCAAAGGCAGACGGCTTAACTGGAAACATTGCTGGAAAAGTGGGTATGCTACCGCCGACATTATCGGAATTAACATTAGAAACAAACATTCTTGAACGTGTTGTCGGGACAAAAGAACTTTTGAAAGTTGAAGAGATAAGCATCAACGAAACACTTCTCCTCCATGTTGGAGCCGCCATAACCACTGGAAAAATTGCCTCTACAAAAGAGAACATGATCACAGTTAAGCTTACTAGACCAGTATGTGCACAAAAAGGTTCCAGAGTCGCCCTAAGCAGAAAAATAGCGGGCAGATGGAGACTCATCGGATACGGAATGATAACCTAAATGACGCCGCCAGACAAAAAAATAGTAAAAGTAATTTTGGATTCAAATGCACTATTTGTTCCACTTCAATTTAAAATCGACATCTTTGAAGAATTACGAACCCTTTTAGACAGGAATTTTGAGCCCATCTTGCTTTTGTCCGTTAAGCGCGAACTTGAAAGGCTGGCGGATAAGAGTTCACCGAAAATGCGGAAAAATGCTTCTTTTGCTTTGAAACTTGCTGAAAAATGCAAACTTGTCAATACTAACGAAGAGAAAGGCATGGCTTCGCCGGACGACGCCATTATCAAAGCAGCTAAAAATTGGGGTTGCCCCGTGTTTACGAATGACAGACTGCTTAAAAAGAGGCTAAGAGATATAAATGTGCCAGTTATTTATGTGAGGCAAAAGTCACATCTAGAAATTGACGGGAGGATATAACCCCTTGTTTAAACTTATAACATTAGAAGATACAATTCGCATCCCGCCCGAAACCTTCGGCAACCCTCTAGAAGCTGTGGGCCACCAACAGGTTAAAGCAAAATATGAAGGAGTTGTTGACGAAGAATTAGGATACGTAATAGCCGTTACCGACGTGAAAGTGAGTCCTATTGGAAAAATAATTCCAGGAGACGGCGCAGCCTACCACAAGGTTACCTTTTCCTTACTGACATTCTATCCTAAGATTCAGGAAGTTGTGGAAGGAGAGGTTGTGGAGGTTGCTGATTTCGGCGCCTTTGTGCGTATAGGTCCCATTGATGCTTTGCTGCATGTTTCACAACTTATGGATGACTTTATTTCATACGACGAGAAACAAGGAGTCCTATTTGGAAAAGAAACAAAAAGGAAACTAACAAGCGGCGACCAAGTTCGGGTTCGAATAACGGCGGTTTCGCTAACGAGGGCTGGAAGTTCAGGCAAAATAGGCGTAACAACAAGACAACCGTTTCTCGGCAAGCTGGAATGGATTGAGGAGGATGTGGAGAAAGTAAAGAAGAAAGCGGAGAAGCCCCAAGAGAAAGAGGAAAAAGGGTGATTAAATGAGCGAAAAAGCCTGCTCAATATGTCACTTCATAACGAAAGAAAACGTCTGCCCAAAATGCAAAAGCTCATCCTTAAGCGACGACTTCAGCGGCATAGTAATAGTTTTTGACCCAGAAAACTCAGCCATCGCAAAAGCCATGAACATTAAAGAGAAAGGACGTTACGCATTAAAGGTTAGATAAATGGGCATTTTATACACTTTAACACCAGAACTGCGCATAAAACTCAAGAAACCAATAGGAATGTTAATTCGAGGTTCCTATACTGAAACGATGAAGAAACTCTTAGACATGATAAAGGAAGAAAAGCCGCCGACCATAATTTCTGTTGGAGACACGGTTTCAAAAAACATTACGGAAAATCATGTGCTTCCTCAATTGGCAATAGTGGATAATAAAGTAATGAGAAGAAACATTCAACCAATCCCAACAACGACAGAGAAAACCATCCACGTCAAAAACCCGCCGGGAACAATAACTGAAGAAGCAGTAACAGCAATTCAAGACGCACTAAAAAGCAGTTGCCATGTCAAAATAATTGTAGACGGAGAAGAAGACCTACTAACACTTATCACCGTTTTATATGCGCCTCAAAACTCTTTCGTCGTATACGGACAACCCTACGAAGGTATAGTAATAGTTAAGGTTACACCAGAGAAAAAAGCAGAAGTTTCTGAAATTTTGAAAAAAATGGAAACTGTTCGAAAAACTAAATAAGAAGAGACGATATCAGTCAACTCCACAATTGGGGAAAACTCATGGAAGTTAAAATAATCTCCGACAAAAAGAACACGTTACTAAAAAGAAGAGAAGTATATTTCCAAGTAGAACACACCCAGACAGGCAGCACCCCGCCGAGACTTGAGGTTAGAAAAGCTGTAGCTAACGCATTAAAAACAAGTATAGATTTAGTTACCATTAAAAAATTTGAAACTAAAACGGGAACGCATGTCGCCAATGGAATAGCAAATGTTTACGATTCTATTGAGCAGGCAAGACTTATTGAACCAGAACATATCATTAAGAGAAATGTTCCCTCCGAAAAACCAAAGGAAGAGGAAAAGGAATAAACATGACTGATAAAGCAGAAGAAAAACCAGAAGAGAAAAAGGAAACCGAGAAAATAGTCAAAGCTGAAAAGAGAAAGAAAAGAAAAAAGGGCGTTTTCTCATTGTATAAAGTTGAAACAGACAAGATTGTAAGGTTACGCCCAACATGCGAACGCTGCGGACCAGGATATTTTATGGCTGACCACGGTGACAGATATACTTGTGGACATTGCGGTTTTACACGATACAAACCAGCTGAGAAGTAAACAACTTTAAATCATACGAAACATTGATAATTTCAGATGACCCTAAATGATTAGAGTAAATGTATCCATAACCAATGTGTCTGCTGAACGATTTTGGGATATTAGAAAACCTATTCCACCCATCCAAATAAACACAAACCTGAACCTATTAGGGATGGAAAAGAAACCAGATGCCTTAGAAGTTCCCTTCGTCTTAACAATCAGCTTTAACCCTTCCATAGCACAGATAAGCCTAAAAGGCAAAGCCTATGTCGCTGGAGACGCAAACGAGGTTGAAAGGGTCTATAAAGATTACGAAGAGAAAAAACCGCCGCCACCCGTTATAGTGCAGTCAATTTCAAACGTTGTTTTCATAGAATCCGTAATAATATCTAGGACATTAAATATTCCACCACCAATTCCGTTACCGCAAATACCAGAAGCTAAGCAGCCAAGCAAAAAGCCTACAGAAAGAGACTACAGCGCTTAAAATCTTGAAATGGCTACTTTAATGGAACATACATTGAAGAGCGGGAAGCACCTATACCTGGAGTCCCATGTTTTACTGGTTTATTTGTGATTGCAAACTCGCCCAAATAGTGTCCAATCATTTCTGGTTTTATTTCCACGGCAACAAATTCTTTGCCATTGTGAACAAATATTGTGATACCAACCATTTCAGGCAAAATAATCATGTCCCGCACATGAGTCTTAACTTTTACACTGCTCCCTTTCCTAAGGGCTTCTTTTGCTTCTCTTATTTTTTCAAGCAGTATCCTCTGCTCCGGTGTTAAGCCACGTTGGAAACTTCTTCTTTGTCTTGAAGGGAGCAGATTAATGAATTCGTCCATGGACAGGTTTTGCAGTTGGTTAAGGGTGTATCCGCGATAGGTAAATTCTTTAGGCATTTTTTCACTCCATCAGATTGCAGTTACATTAAACGCTATAAACCTTCCTTTTCTTCTTTTGCCCAGCGCCTCTGGCTGCAATCAACCCAACCTTTTGCCCAGGTGGGGCTCCATGAGAGGTTGTGGTCCCTTTTCTTGCACTTCTTTTGCTGCTACCATAGGGATGCACAGCAGCAACCATCGCCCTACCACGAGTTCTCGGATACTTACGTCCCCGAGCCCTCATTAAATGAAATTTCATGCCAGCCTTCAAGAAAGGTTTCTCTGTCCTACCAGCTCCTGAAACAACACCAACAGTTGCCCTACAACGGTCATCTATATACCGCGTCTTTCCAGAAGGAAGCTTGATTATGGTTCCCTGAGCCGTATGCGTCACAACCATTGCATAGGCTCCAGAGGATTTTGCGATTTTGCCGCCGTCGCCTGGACGAAGCTCTATATTGCATACCATTGTGCCTTCCGGAATCCTTCCTATGGGAAGAATGTTGCCCACATCAACCGCGGCTTTTCCTCCCATTTGAATTTGCTGTCCTATATGAAGCCCTTCTGGAATCACAGTGTAACACTTTTCGCCATTTTCAAATCTTATTAAGGCTAAGGGCGCCCCGCGTCCCGGGTCGTGGACAAATTCTTCAATAACTCCTTTTATTGCCTTTTCAAAGTATTCTTCTGCTGTCACGGTTGTGGGATATTGTGAAGGAGCCACTCTTTTGTGGGTTGCCGCTTTAAATGTGGGGGCACCACGTCCACGCCTTTGAACCCGAATTCTCTTTCCCATAACTTATTCCTCCCACATATGTTTATAATATTCCAAGTTTGATTGCGACATCCGTCGCCTTATAGTCGGGATGAAGCTTAACAAACGCCTTCTTTTCCCCTTGCGGTGTAATTTGAACATTCACTTTCTCAACTTCAACTTCATAAAGCTCCTCAACAGCCCTCTTCACGTCAGTTTTTGTTGCCTTAAGATTAACTATGAAGACAAGCTTGTTTTCTTTTTCAACCATTAAACTGGCAGCTTCAGTCATTAAAGGATAAAGTATAACTTCATTAGGGTCCATTAGGCTTCCCCTCCATAAAATTCATTTAGCCTTTCAATCGTGCCACGCGTCCAAATTGTGAGCCTCCCAGGATGCGTTCCAGGAGCAAGCATTTCAGCGTTTAAATTATTAACAGTAACAACATCCAAGCCTGGAATGTTTCTTGCAGCTTCCATTATTCCCTTATTTTCATTCACAACTATAAGCGGACCCACAGCCTGTTTTATTTTTCTTCCTCTACGTTTACCTTTTCCAGCCCGAATGTTCCTGCTTTCTTTGACCCTGTAAATGTCTGAAAACACACCCAATTGCACAAGGGCTTCTTCAACATCTTTTGTTCTCTTCAGCTCCTCAAGGTTATCTGTAACGATTAGGGGAATTTGGGGAACATCCTCGATTGCATGGTTCCGAGAGGTCACCACCTCTTTACGGGCTGTTGCAGCTATCGCCGAAAGTAACGCAAGCCTCTTCTCCTTCTTTGAGATTCGTTTAACAATCTTTTTATTTGAGGTTGGTGGATGCGCTGCCCTTCCACCCACTGTTCCCGGGGCGAAGGCTCCTCTACCCGCTGGTCCCTTAGTTCGAGGTATTCTCGCTATTCCTAAATCTACGCCTCTGGATTCTGCTGATGTTCTTTTCCCAGCCATCGGATCTCTGCCTTGAGGTTGGATTCTGCTTGATTGTATTGCCAATACAGCTCGCCTTATAACGTCAGGTCTTAATGGAGTTTCAAAGACTGATGGAAGTTTTATTTTTTCAACAGGCTTCCCTTGAAGATTGAAGACGTTCACTGTCTTTTTAGCCATTTGCGTTCACCGTTTACTTTCCTTGTGGAGACTCAAGGGATATATGGGTGATTTGTGGCAACTCCTCAGCGGCTTGTCTTGGTGGACGAGCTGGATAGCGCAATTTTATTGGACGTTTTTCTGGTCCCGGCACGCTCCCATCAAGCAAAATGTAAGGTCCACGAACTATGCCGTATCTTATGAAGCCGCCCTTAGGCGTTACTTCTTTTCCGTCCTTTCCTATTTTGAGAATGCGTTTGTTGTATTCTGTTCTTTGGTGGAAACCCATTTGTCCAGCTCTTGGAACGCTGTACATTACGTGGTGGGGGTTCCATGGACCTAGGGTGGCTATGCCTCTTTTTGTTTTTCTTCCCTTATGCTGCAGAACTGTTACACCCCAACGTTTTACTGGTCCTTGAAAACCTTTTCCAGTCGAAACGGCGATGACGTCTATGTATTGACCTTCCTTAAAAATTTCAGCGGGGTTCACAGTTTTTCCCAAAAGGTTTTTTGCATATTCAAACTGTTGTTGAATGGGTCCTCCGCCTATTTCAATTTCCGCCACGTCTGGTTTTTTCTTTGGCACACCAGTTTGCTTCGGTTGAGTTATGGCTATAACTCGGATTTTTGTCGCTTTTTCCAAGTTTTCTTCAATTTTTTTGAGGTTTTCCTCAGCATTAAAGTTCTCTGGAAGGGTGAAAACCCGTTCAAGTTCTTCTGGAGGGTCTTTCATCCATGCTTCTGCAATGGTTTGTAAACCATAGGCGTTTTTTGTGTAGGCTCTAACAGCGCATACAAGCATGGGCGGAGTTTCTATAATGGTTGCTGGGCGCATTATTTCTTTGCCATAATTTGGTGAACGTTTTCTATCCTCTATTGCAAACACGTAAGTCATACCAGCCTTATAACCCATAAAACCCAAAAGCCTAGGCGTTTCAGCCATTATTTTTGGCCAATAGCGAATTCTAGCCAACAATCTTTTAGCACGTTTCCTAGGCAAATAAGCAAGTGAACCGTGTTTTGGCGCATGAGTTTTTCTATGACCCATTGTTTCTCGCTTCGCGTCTTTTAGGAATGAGAATAAGGAGTTATAAACGTTACCGTTAAAGGGTAATTTTTGGAGCAAAATTTATCCAATACGGATAGGCCCCTCTAGGTTTTCCTCTAGTAAATGTTATAAAGTGAACGATAGAATCTTTTAGGGGTTCAGCATGCCAGATGTTGCGTCTAAAGTTGCTTATGCTCTTTACAATTCTGGATGTTTAAAGTTCGGCACTTTCAAGATTAAATCTGGAGCCTTAAGCCCCTACTATATAGACCTCGCATGTTTACTCTCATCACCAAAAGACCTATCCACCATTGTCAACATAGCAGCAGAAAAAATTAAGGTCATTATGGAAACTGAAAAAATAGACAAGTTAGCCTCCATCGAGTTGAAGGGCGCTTTAATACTGCCAAGCATAGCATGTAAGGTAAATTTGCCATGTACAGTAGTCAGAAAAGAAGATAAAACTTACGGGGTTACTGGAAGAATTGCGGGAGCAAATGTTGCCAAGGACGAAAACATACTGTTTTTTGATGATGTAGTCAGTGAAGGATTGTCCAAGCTTGAGGGAATAAAAGTCTTGGAAATGTTAGGGGCCCATGTTAAAAACCTGATGGTTGTTGTGGACCGAGAGGAAGGCGGCAGAGAGAACCTTGAAAAACTAGGTTATAAAGTGCACGCCCTCGCCAAGGTTTCTGAAATTGTTGACTTACTCTTCAAATCAGAACATATTTCACAAGAACAGAGAGATGCTGTTTTGAACTATGTTAAAAGGGATAAAAATGTTTTAGCGGCTGAGGTTATGGGTGGGCAGAATTAAACCTTTGCAATTATTGCGTTTAGTATTTTTTGAGCACATTCTTCTGGCTTAAATTTAGTCGTATCAATAACTATTTCTGGATTTAATGGCTCCTCGTATGGTTGTCCAAAACCGGGAACGGTTGGCGCTTTTCCTTGGAGGGCTTTGGCATAGATTTGTTTTGGTGCATGGTAAGTTTTTCCTCTTTTGGCTTCACGTTCCATACAAACCTCTAAAGGACATTCCAGATAGGCTTCGATAAAACGTGAGATTTGTTTTCTGGCATTTTCTCGGTAACGTCTCAAGTTGCCAGTGGCATCAATCACAACGTTTACGCCGTTTTGCGTTAAAAGTTTGGCAATGTAAACAAGAGTAGAATAGACTATGTCACGCTCTTCCAGCGTATAGGTTGGTTTGGGAGTTAAAACCTTACGCAAGGCATCAGAAGCCAAAAGTTGAGCATGTATGTTTTTCTCTTTAAGAAGGTTAAGCAAAGCTTCGGAAACAACTGATTTACCGCTGCCTGGAAGCCCAGTAATCCAAACACACCAGCCCTCTTTAACCATGAATCTCCCTCCTACGGAACGGATTATAATTGCAATTCATGCATAAATCCTCTCAAAAATTGATAATCTTCTACCTTAAACAAGTGGCTTATGCACCTACAATCTGAAGAACCAAAACCTCGCACGGGAACACCCCTTTCACTTATAACCTTCGCCACTCCACACTCATCAAAAGGTTCTTGAACTGTAAAAACCTTCAAAACATTCACACGCTCATCACTAAGCAAATAGTCTATGTGCCAAAATCTTCGCTTACTCTTCCTCAAATGGCGTTCAACCCTTTTCCTTAAGCCTTTTTTGGCTGAACCTACATAGATGTAAATTCCTTTTTCAAAATTTAAATTCCCCAAAGCGCCAACATTAACGTTAATGTTTTCGCCAACTTCGATGACTAAAACATACACGTCGCCCACTATGCTCATCCATTTAAGAATTGTTAGGACCGTACCATTTCAAAATTTCAGCAATAGCCTCATCAGAATATCCCATCTCTTTAAGCTGCCTCTTCAAATCCTCGACTAACTCATCATCCAAATTAGCCGCCACAAACAGCAAAATTCAATCCAAAACTATTTATCTTTTACCCTCAATGCTTAAACCATGCCAAACCAAAAAATACTACACCATGTAACCTACTGCGGTTTATACTGCAAACTATGCGCACAACAAAGCCGCATACCAAAACAAGCATCCCAACTGAAACAAAGCCTCCACGAAGAAGGATTTGACGACTTTTATCAATACGTGCCAGAAATGAAAGAAACCTTTCCGAAGTTCTGGCAGTTTCTACAAAAACTCGAAACATTCAACTGCAACTGCAGAGTAGGCAAAGGCGGACCCCCAGACTGCAAAATCCGCAACTGCGCCAAAGAAAAGGGAGTAGAAGTTTGTCCCGAATGCAAAGAATACCCGTGCACGCTTATACAATCATTGGCAGAACATTACCCAACCCTAATCCAAGATGGAAAACGCCTGCAAAAAATTGGCATAGAAGAATGGGTTAAAGAACAAGAGGAAAGGGCTAAACGTGGAGTGGTGTACGCAGACATACGCTACAGAACTGAAAACTAAACTTCACTAATATAGGAATTTACACGTTTTAAATCGAATTTTTCAAACTGCAAAACATTCCTCACGAAGTTTAGAAGTTTTATGCGAACATCCCTGTTTAGGTTGGGATACCATATTGGCGAGGCGACAACCAACCCGCGCCACGCATAGAAGGGTTGAACAACCTCAAGAATTTCCCAATCATTTGTCTTTTCTAAATAATTTTTCCAGAATAGATGGAACAAATGTTCGAAAACTCCAGCTAACTCGCCATATTTTTGCAGAGAGTAAAAGATGTAATTGATTGTCATGGCAGTAACATCATCTGCAGGTTCTCCCCACTCGCCTCTACTGCGGTCCAAAACCGTAAAGTCTGTGCCTTCACGAAACATGACATTCCATGGGTGAAAATCTCCATGCACTTGACTGAGTCTATGGGCTTCACGTTTAAGTCTCCAACGCCAAACGATGCAATCCCTTTCAATATCAATTAGATCTGACTCGTTAACAAAATCAAGTTCGTGCGGGTAACTATCCAACAAACCCATGATGCATTCGCCATGTCCAACAAGTTCACGGGCACGCCTAACATAAAGCCATGGAGCATCCCGCTTAACCCTATGAATTTCAACAAGATAATCTGACAAGGCTAAACAGCGCTTCTCATCCAATTCATTTAACTGTCCGCTTTCTTTGAGACGGTCCAAATCAAAATGGTACAATTTACCATCCACAAGTTCGGTTAAAATGAAAAATTCACCGCAATCACCCAAAGACTTCAAACCATCGCCCTTTACAGTAAAAGCACCAACATCTAGCGAACGCACATGACGAGGCAACTTATTAAATACTGAATGCTGCCAAAGCAAAACTTGAGCCCTATCAGAGACATAATCATGCCCAAACCCTTCAGAATGCATCGTCTCCAAAACAACCCGTTTAGTTACACCATTAACCATAAACTCAATAACATAGGGAACGCCATAACCAAAACCCTTTAAATCCCTTGAAACCTCAGGCTTTTCAGCTCCAAGCCTCCAAACTCCACAAAGTTTAACATCAGCATCATACAAAGAAGATAAATACTCTCGCAGAACATTTTCAGAAACTCTTAGTTTTTGGTCACTTCTTTTTGTCACCATCCGCCCTCACCAAATAATAGCATCTCGCCACAAACCAGGGTTAAGATGAAAGCTGTACTTAAATATATAAATAAATTACACCCTTGACTTTCATTGAAGGCTTCATGGCGATTGAAATGAACATACTCATCCACAACGGAACAATCCTAACAATGCATAATGGAAAAGTTATTCGCCAAGGCGCCATCGCAATAGAAGAAGAAGCAATAGGTGAAGTTGGAAAAACCCAAGAATTAAAAAGAAAGTATGGAAGAGGCTACGAAAAGATAGATGCAAAAGGCAAGATCGTCCTGCCAGGTTTCGTCAACACCCATCAGCATGCCGCCATGAGTTTACTACGAGGGTACGCTGACGATTTACCACTCCAAGAATGGCTGGAAAAATGGATATGGCCCATAGAAAAACACATGACACCCCACGACATTTACGTTGGAGCCCTACTAACAGCAATAGAATCCATAATGGGCGGAACAACAACCGTCAACACAATGTACCATTACACACCAGAAGAAAACGAAGCAAAAGCCTTCGCAGACGCAGGCTTAAGAGGAGTAATCGGTCATGTTTGCTTCTCATGGAGAAAGGAAGAGGACAAAAAAGCACTGTTAGATTTGACCAAAAAATGGCACAATAAAAAGAATGGGTTGATCCGCGTCAGTGTTGATCCACATGCACCATACACTGTTGATCCAGAATACATGAAAGAACTAAAAACCATAAGAGAGGAATTAACAGAAAAGTTTGGCTCAGAAAATGCGCCAATAATCGGGCATACGCATATTGCTGAAACAGGTGATGAAAAAGAAAAAATCCAAAAAGCCTTCAACATCCAAATTAAAAATGGAGTTATGGCATACTTAGATTCATTAGGAGTTCTAAACGACAAAGTGGTTGCAGCTCACTGTGTAGCCTTAAGGGATGAAGATGTTAAAATCATGAAAAAAAGAGATGTTAAAGTTTCACACAACCCCATCTCAAACCTTAAACTTGCTTCTGGCGTAAGCCCCATCCCAAAAATGTTGAAAGAAGACATAACAGTTTCCTTAGGCACTGATAGCCCATGCTCAAACAATACAGCAGACATGTTTGAAACAATGAAAACAACAGCCATCTTACATAAAGGAATAAACAAAAACCCGACACTACTGCCTGCGGAAAAAATTTTGGAGATGGCAACCATAGAAGGCGCAAAAGCATTGTCCTGGGATAACGAAATAGGCTCAATAGTCGCAGGCAAAAGGGCAGATTTAATAATCATAAACATGAATAAACCGCATCTTTGCCCATTATACAATGAGGCAAGCCACCTGGTTTACGCCGCAAAGGCTTTTGATGTTGAAACCGTAATAATAAATGGAAAAATAATCATGGAAAATAGAACGTTAACCACATTAAAAATTGAAAGAGTTATGGCGCTTGCCGAAAAAGCAAAAGACAACCTTCTTAGAAAATTAAGCGCCAACATTAAATAGTTAGTTTGATGAGCATAAAAAGAAGGAATAAAAATGAAAGACTCCAAAGTCAAAGACATGACTCTCGCTTCAAAAGGTTATCTACAAATAGAATGGGCTTCAAAACACATGCCAGTCCTAAACCAGATAAAAGAAAGATTCCAAAAAGAAAAACCCCTAAAAAACTTGACATTGGGCGCATGTCTCCATGTGACAAAAGAAACAGCCGTCCTCGTCGAGACTTTTCTTGCTGGAGGAGCAAAAGTTGCATTATGCGGTTCCAACCCACTTTCCACACAAGACGATGTGGCAGCTGCTCTTGCAGAAAAAGGCGTGAACGTTTTCGCCTGGAGAGGAGAAACAACAGATGAGTATTACTGGTGCATTGAAAGGGTGGTGGACTACAAGCCGGTAATAACGCTTGATGATGGAGCAGACCTTGTAGGAACAATCCACAACAAAAGAACCGAGGCATTAAGCAACATTAAAGGAGGCACGGAGGAAACCACAACAGGCGTCTTACGCCTAAGAGCCATGGAAAAAACAGGCGCATTAAAATATGCAATAATAGCCGTAAACGACGCCTACACAAAATACTTGTTTGACAACAGATACGGCACGGGACAGAGCACAATAGACGGAATCCTAAGGGCCACAAATATTCTTTTAGCAGGCAAAAACTTTGTCGTCTGCGGTTACGGATGGTGCGGAAGAGGAATAGCAATGAGAGCACAGGGAATGGGAGCCAATGTAATAATCACAGAAGCAAACCCGTTAAGGGCTCTTGAAGCAGCAATGAACGGTTTCCGTATAATGCCAATAGCCGAGGCAGCAAAGATAGGCGACATATTCGTAACAGCCACAGGCGACATAAGCGTCATAAGAAAAGAGCATATGGAAAAAATGAAGGACGGCGCAATGCTAGCCAACAGCGGCCACTTCAACGTTGAAATAAACATAAAGGACCTAGAAGAATTAGCGGTTTCAAAACGAACAATAAGGTCAAACCTTGAAGAATACACATTAAAGGATGGAAGAAAACTGTACCTTTTGGCAGAAGGAAGACTCGTGAATCTTGCATCAGCGGAAGGGCATCCATCGGAGGTTATGGACATGTCCTTTGCAAACCAAGCCCTCTGTGTTGAATATTTAGCCAAAAATGAAAAGATGTTGCCCAAAGTTTACGAAGTCCCAAAAGAGGTAGATGAAACTGTGGCGAAGTTGAAGCTTAATGCAATGAAAATAAAAATTGACGAACTAACTGATGAGCAGAAAAAGTATCTAGCGACATGGGAAATGGGAACTATATAAAGTTGAAACCGAAAGCTATGGTAAACTTTTTAAAGCTTAAACGGATAAACATGGGTTACATAGGGTGATGTAATAAATGGTTAGTAAAGATCAAACAATTGGCGGAATAATATTTGTAGTCTGTTTACTAGTAGGCATATTATACACTGTCGGGCTGTTTTACTTTGGAAACCCGCTTGGAGGCTGGGCAATAGAATTTTGGCTCATTGCAATTCCAGTGTTTCTCGCATTCATCGCCATAATGGGGATAGGTGCATGGATAGGCTGGACTATGGCTACAACGCCACCACCAAAACCAATAGAAGAGATAACAAGCGAGGTTGAAGAGAAAAAGGAAGAGAAGGCTGAAGAGAAAGCAGTAGAAGAAACCACGGAAACTGAAGAAGAGAAAAAGCCTGAAAGAAAAAAGAAAAGCTAAAAGTGCCACATTTTCCAAAAAGTTTCATGTCAAGAAACTGTTTCATCCATATTTTATGTTGCCGACTAACTTAGAACCATTTTATTGCTATTGCAGAAAACAGCTAAGTTTACAATCCAAGCATTTTAAAAGCAAAATACAAAGCCACATAAACCACTGCGGAAATCCCAAAAATCATGACGATTATTTTTGGAGAAACGGAAATAAAAGGAGTCTCTTCGCCTTTAGGCTGTATCTCATACTCTTTAATTCCATGCGTTTCAGAGTCAACCTTAACCAAAGCTACAAACTTTTTCAATTCAACCTCTACCGTATACACTCCCTCTTCCAATGAAACCCTCTTGGGCTTTAGGCTGCCCTTATTTCCAATCCTTTTTAGAAAGCCAGTAGCAATGGCTGTTACGGTTTCAGCGTTTAATTCTCTTGTCTGAGGCGTGGCTGATGTAAGGGCACTTGGAGCTTTTCTCTGAAGAGTTGCCGACAATCATTTTGTCTCCTATCTAACTTTATACGGAGCCATTGGGTGTTTAAAAGGGCATGTGTGTATCATGATTAACCAACCTAACCAGTTACATTCTTGAGCATGCATTGGACTATGTTTTCGCACATCATGCATTCTTCGGGGATTTTCTCCTTTGTTTTACGTTGGCTGAGATATCCAAAATGGTGGGGGCATCCTTGTTTCTTCGGCACTTGTAATGTTTCTTTCCCTTTTTGAACATTTACCTCTTGAACTTTAACGTCTACTTCAACCTTCGGCTTAAGGTTTGTTTCAGTTGTAGCAGTTTTTTCATCCACTGTTATTTCGGTTAAGCAGTAGGGGCATGCATCGTAAATTCTTGCATGTCTTGCGTTTAAATTTTCAACTTTGATCGGTGTTGTGAATACTTTTCCGCATGATGGGTTTGGGCAAGTATAGCTTTGATTCTTCATTGGGGTGTCTTTATTTTTTGTGATTATTGACCCTCCTTTAAAATAGAATCGGATTCCGAGTTTATAGTGTTAATGAATCCAGAATTAATATCGTAGATATCTGCTAACAATTAAATTGAAACTCATGAAGAAGTACCATTCATGTTTGACCTTTTAAGCCATAAGCCAATGGTATTATAATATTTAATAGGTTCCCAACAAAGCTTACAGAAAATTCATATTTAAAATTCATAACTGTTTTTAATTTTTCAAATTCTAACATTCGCCATACTAAAGGTGAAAAATGTGTATATAATATGGATAAAAATTGATGAAACCTTGCCAAAGATTGAGTTAAAAGGAGAATATCAAACAAGAAGCGAAGCAAAAAAGGCAGCACAACAAATCTTAAGCGACATAAAAGTTGAAGTTGTAAACGCTTCAGAAAAGCGAGGCTCCATAAAAGCGTTGGCAACAGCAAAGGCTATGCAATAATTGCCAATTTTTAGCTAATTTTTGCCAAAGTTGCTTTGTTAGTTTTTCTTGTTTAATTGCCCCTTAGCGCTAATCTTTCTAGGTGGTATTAGAACTTGTTCTAGGCGATAGCCGTACCTTTCGTAAAACCAACTTTTAACGATTTCAGCTAAAGCTAGGTAGGCGCTGAGTATAGCCGCCAATGCAATGAAGAAGGTTTGCGGAGACTCTACAAATTCAAAAATTGTTCCTAGTGGCGTATAGGGCAATATTAATGCGAAGATTATTATCGCTATACTGCTTAGAACCAAGAGTCTGCTTGGTTTGCTTTTCCAGAAGGGCGACTTTTTGGTTCTAATAACAAAAATTACCAACGTTTGGGAAGCTAAGGATTCAAGGAACCAAGCAGTTTGGAACAACGGTTCAGTGGCGTTAAAAATGAAAAGCATTATAAAGAATGTTAAGAAATCGAAAAGGGAGCTTACAGGTCCCAAGCATACCATAAACAGTCTGATGAAATGTATGTCCCACCTCTTCGGCTTCTCGATATACTCTTGATCAACCTCGTCCATGGGTATTGTTGACTGAGACAAGTCGTAGAGGAGGTTGTTGAGCAATATCTGTGTCGGGCGCATAGGCAGAAACGGTAAGAATAGGGATGCTCCAGCCATGCTGAACATATTTCCAAAGTTTGAACTTACACCCATCATAATATACTTCATGGTGTTGCCGAAGGTTTTTCTACCCTCCAAAACTCCGTCGTGAAGCACTGTCAAATCGGTTCGCAAGAGTATGATGTCAGCTGACTCCTTTGCAACGTCAACCGCATTATCCACGGATACGCCGACATCTGCGCTTCTCATCGATGGTGCATCGTTTATTCCATCTCCTAAAAACCCTACTACATGGCCGTTATTCTTTAAAGCGTTTATTATGCGGTCTTTTTGGGCTGGAGTGAGTCTGCAGAAGACGTTGGCCTCTTCAACAACCCTTGCAAGGGCATCGTCTGGCGTTTGAGCGATTTCATTTCCAGTGACTATCCCTTTAATCTCAAAGCCTAAATATTCGCAAACTTTTCGGGTTACCAGTTCATTGTCGCCTGTAAGGATTTTCAGCTCGACGCCAGCGTTTTTCAAGAGTTGCAGAGAATCCTTGGCTGTTTCTTTGGGAGGATCCAAGAAGGCGATAAAGCCTAAAAACACCATGTCAAATTCGTCGTTGATAGAATAAACCGCCTTTTCTTCTCTTAGGCGTTTGTAGGCAACGCCTAAAACTCTAAAACCTTCAGTGCTTAACTCAATGTATTTCTGCTCAATTTTTCTGCGCACTTCCTCTGTTACGTCGGCAATAACATTCTCAACTTCGTAAAAAGAGCAGATTTTAGCGATTTCTTCTGGGGCGCCTTTAGTAATCATAAATCGTTGATTTTGGTATTCAATTACTATGGAGAGGCGTTTTCGTACGAAATCAAATGGCACCTCATCAATTTTTCTGTATTCCTTCACGTCTATGTCTCTAAACTTTAGCACTGCCTCGTCAAGGGGACTTCTTAATCCTGTTTGAAAATGACTGTTTAGATACGAGTAGAGTATCACTTTCTCGCTTTCATCTCCATTGATATCCACGTGAAGGACAAGCTTTATTCTGTTCTCGGTCAGCGTTCCAGTTTTATCTGTGCATAAGACATCCATGCTGCCAAAATTCTGTATGGAGACTAAACGCTTTACAATGACGCCTTTCTTAGACATTGCAATTGCGCCTTTAGAAAGATTAACCGAGATTATCATCGGCAAAAGTTCAGGTGTTAAGCCTACAGCCAAAGCCACTGCAAAAAGAAGCGAGTCAAGCACACTGCGCATGTAAAGGGCATTTATGAAAAAAACAAACAGAACAAGCAAAAATGTAACTTGCATTATCATATAGCCAAAACTTCTAATTCCCCTCTGAAATTCTGTTTCTGGCTCCCTTGATACAAGCCTCTTCGCAATTTTCCCAAACTCTGTAAGGCTTCCAGTTTTCACTACAACAGCAGTTGCGGTTCCGCTTACAACAGATGTCCCCATGAAAAGATAGTTATTCCACTCCGTGATTGCAGACTCGTATGATTTCAATGGGGCAACTGTCTTTTCAACAGGGAACGATTCGCCAGTCAACATAGACTGGTTTACGAACAAATCCTTAGCACTAATTACCCTAGCATCCGCGGGCACTATGTCGCCTGCTGAAAGATATATTATGTCGCCCGGAACTATCTCGGAAAGCTTAACCTCACATTTAACGCCGTCCCTCACCGTGGTTGCTGTGGTTGCCACCCTCTGTTTCAACATTTCAGCAGTGCTTTCAGCCCTAAACTCTTGATAGAAATCTAAAACGACACTTAACATTACTATTGAAAATATGATAATAGTGTTAACGACCTCTCCAAAAAAGCCTGAAATCAGCCCAGCAACTAAAAGGATAATTATTAAAGGACTCTTAAAATGAGAAAGAAAATCGACGATAACTATCCTTTTCTTTTTCTTAACAATTTCATTGTACCCATATATTCTTAGGCGTTCCTCAGCTTCTTCGGAAGAGAGCCCTAGCAGAGAAGTGTTTAAACGAGAAAGAAGCTCTTGAGCTGGTAGAGTTAGAGATTCTTCTGTGCTCGGCAGAACCCAGCCCGAAATCTCGTTCCCACCTAGTTTCTCTTGGTTTTGTCGCTTCATCATTTTCACCGCCCATTTCTCTTGAACCACCTCTGGAGATGAACCAGTATACCCTACGTCTCTCTGCGTTCTTAAAATCGTTTCTATAAATCATTTAGCGTTAAATCTTGCATAGTATTTTTGATTGAAAAACCGAAAAGAGAAACTGAAAATTTAAAATCAACAGTAAACATAAGCGCCGGAAGGGATTTCAGCACCAATTTACCAGTAAAAACCTGCCATATAAGCTTGGTGAGGGTTCGAATCTCTTGTGGGGCTGTTACCCAAAAATGGTTAGGTTTTAACCGCAATTGAGATACAAAAGGGCTACGTTTCGACTTGCCATGCCATTGTGATGGGATAGGCTGATTGAAAACCCAAATTCGTTTGCGTTGATAGAGTATCCTACAAATGTTACATTGGACACTCAGTCTTTGGTTTTGGCGGGTAAAATGAATCTTGATGGGTCAGACTTGAGGCTTCTACGTAACAGTGAAGAGACATCTACTCTTTCTTCTTATGCCAGATCACAATCTAGAACAGTTTCGAAAAATCGTCATAAACCTTCTTTCTATGCCCAACAAAAAGCACCACGACTTGCCTTCTAGCTCTGTCGATTTCGTAGATTGCACGGTAATCGCCCACTCTAAGGCTCCAGAAGTTTGAATGTCTCAGAGCTTTTCCAACTCTTTCGGGATTATCCTTCAACTCCCTCAATCTTTCCACTATTCTGGCTTTTATAGTGTTCTCAATCTTCTCCAATTCTTTGGCTGCTTTCGGATGCAAAAGTACAGTAAAACTCATTTAAACTCCTCAAGTGGGATGAGGGATTTGGGATGTTTCTTTGCTTCTTCGCTACGTTTTGTCAGCATCTTGAAGAATTCGCGTGTCTTTTCGCGTTCTTCATAAAAGGCTAGTATTGTTTTTATGGCGTCGCTTCGGCTTTTAAACCTTCCCTCAGCTACCCACTTGTCTATCTCTTCAAGCATTTTTTCAGGTAATCTAAGCTGAACCTGAGTCAACAGATCACCGTAAACAATACTGTTTACAGAACACTTAAACGTTTCTATGCTTCCCGATTCTGTTCCGTCCGAGCCTCAACATTTAACGCGTAAATCAAGGTTCTTTGTCCAAAAAGCCTAGGAATTAGTCCTAACCGGTTAAAAACGCCGGGGAAGGGATTCGAACCCTTGCGAGCCCGAAGGCCCACTGGCTTACCTGTTCTTATCCAACCCTTCTTTCAATTTGATCTCGAGGCCAGCGCGTTAACCGCTCCGCCACCCCGGCGAAAGGAATTAGTTGTTTGTCTTCTAAAAAGGGTTTTCATCGGGTTAATAGTGAAGGAAAAAGCCACCGTTTCTTCCTTTCGTGTTTTTTCTTATCCCATTCATAAAGGATTTTTGTTGCTTCGTTTGCAATTTTTATGGCGTCCCCTTCGCCTGCTTCTGGCTCAAATTTGTTTGTGTATCTGTTAGCGTAAACAGCACATATGGAGCCTGCTCTTAATCCGTAGAGATTTGCTAGAGTGAACAGTGTGGCTGTTTCCATTTCAAAGTTTAACACATGTGCCTTCTGTAAAGTTGAAAGCAAATCTTCCATGTGCGGTGAATAATCTTTGATTGTTGGGCGGCTTTGTCCAGCGTAAAAGTCTGCTGTTGTCGCAGTTACGCCTACGTGATAATTGCTTATGCCAAGGCTTTCAGCAGCCTCAATTAAAGCCAACAAAACTTCATAGTGAGCAACCGCAGGATACTCGGGCATGATGTAACAGTTACTCGTATAATCCAAGCGGACAGCAGCCGAAGAAATAATCACATCACCACAGTTTATGTCTTCTTGTATGGCGCCAGTACTGCCCACACGAATAAAAGTATGCACACCAATACGCAAAGCCTCATTGACAACAATAGACATACAAGCCGGACCAATACCGCTTGAAAGAGCAGAAATTGGAACGCCTTTGTATTTGCCTGTGAAACTTCGAAACTCGCGGTGACAAGAAACTTCCTTGGCAGAATCCCAGTAAGAGGCAATTTTTGGAACCCGTTCTGGGTCGCCTGGCACAAGCAAATACTCGGCTAAGTCGCCTTTTTCACATTTGATATGATATTGTTTGCCAGGAAACATCGAGTGCATCTCACTCACCATGATGGAATTAATCCTTTTTTGGCATCGCCAAATCAGCTATGTCCACACTGTGCTCATAAATCTGCCTTAGCATTGAAGCTGCAGCAAGGATATTAGGCATAATATCCAAGGGTTGTTCCTTGGCAACTTTTTCTATGCTGGCAAATATTTTTTCAACTTTTTCTCTTACACCGCGCACATTTTCGGCTAAACTCACATCACCTGCTAGAAAAGCCTTCAAAGCATCCTCATGCGCTTGGAAACAAGCAAGGTGAAGCTCAACGAAGGTTTTCTTAAAGTTTTCAGCTAATGTTTTTCCTTTTAACTCAGTTGTTTTTAATGCCATCCGAACACATTCATCACCGATGGCTTCCACCAAACTCGCTACAAGGCGATAGTCTAGGCATTCAATTGGGCGAACTCCAAGTTTCTCGCTTAGGCTTGGGTTTTGGATTATTGTGCGGAGAATACGAACCAAAAGGAAATATAGCCTGTTAACTTCGTCGTCGCGGGCTATAACGCCCTTTGCCAAATGCAAGTCTCCATCAACCAAGGCGTTAACAACATCGCGGTGCATGCCCGCAGCAATAGTGTAGCCTCTTCGGAGAATTTTTTCAGGTGGAAAACCAGAGGGCTCCAGCAAGCATTGCAAAACTATGCGGGAATAATCTTCCTCAACAATTTCCAACCCAATAAGTCGACTAACAGCATTCTTAACTATGTCACGAACCTCAAAGCTAATACGCTCTTTAGCCTCAATAGTGATAATGTCGAACCCCAATAGATACTTGGCTATGATTTCACGATTCAGATAAGGGCTGGGCCCCAAAGTAATCGTGCGCGGAGAAAGCTCAGCCCCGTACTCGGGATCTATCAGAAGCTTGCCCTCGCTGGTTTCACTAACAGCAACCACAGAGCCGGGTTTAAAGCCGTGGCGTTCAGCCCAACGTTTGGGTAAACAAACGAAGAATGTGCCGCTTGGAGTGCGTTGAACCTTGCGTAACTCACTCATCTTAACCACCAACTGTAAAGTTGCTTCGCAAGCCATAATATAAACGCATCTAAATAAAAACCTAAAGTACAAATGTAAACGAGAGTGTTAGAATTGAAAATGCTAATTATAATAGGTATAGACCTAGCTGGAAGCTCAAAAAATCCAACAGGATGGGCTTTATGGAAAAATAAAACAGTGAAGACAAAATTAGTTTATACAAGCAAGGAAATTATGGAGAGCGTTGCCACCAATAAGCCCTCTATCATTGCAATAGATGCCCCTTTAAGGCTTCCAAAAAAGGGGATTTTAAGAAGCGCCGATAAAGAAATGATAAAGAGGGGGTATAGAGTTTTTCCGCCAACTCTTCCAGCAATGAAAAAGCTGACATTGCGTGCTATGAGAATAAACAAGTTAATAGTGGAGAAGGGATACAAAACAGTAGAAGTACATCCGACATCAACGCGGAAAGCCTTGAACATGCCATTAAAAGATTGGGGAAAAATTCAAACACTCTTAAAGGATATAGGATTGAAAGGAGACGTCGAAACACGCCAGTTAACACCCCACGAAATCGATGCCGTAACAGCGGCTCTAACAGCATACCTTCAAATACAAAACCAAACAGAATCCGTCGGTGATGAGGAAGAAGGCTACATAATAATTCCTAAAAAAATGGATTGGAGAACCCTCAAAATATGAGCCAAAATGAAAAGTTGCATAAAGCTGTGGAATTAACGATTGAGGCAGGCTACCAACTCGACAAGGAAGCCTTCGAATTCCTAAGCACTGTAGCAGCAACAGAAGACCCGACAGAAATCATAAACAAAGCTATACGAAAAATAGAAACTCTAAGGGAGAAACCATTATTTATTGACAAAAACCTTCTGGAACAACTGACAAAAGAACAGAAACCGCCAGAAGAACCCTTTCCACAGCAACTAGAACCACCGCAAACATTACCAGAACCCATGCCAATTCTTGGGAAGGAAAAATTTCACTCTTTTGCAAAAGACATTGAGGCACGTATCAAGGTTATTGACAATCCAGCGGAAAGGCTAAGCTCAAGTGGAACAATTGAGGACTATCTGGAATATTTCCGGGACAGATTTAAGCGTATAGAAAAATTGTTAAGACAGCGAATGGATGTTAAAAGCGCCGCCTCTATTATAGACGCATTAAAATCTCCTGCAAACACACGGTTGAAAGTAATCGGCATGATAACGGAAAAGAGGGAAGCAAAACAAAAAATTCTGTTAACAGTGGAAGATTTAAGTGCAACCGTTACAATGTTAGTGCCTCAGAACGCATCAGAAGAAGTTCTAAAGAAGGCACGATACCTCCTCCTTGACCAAGTTGTCTGCTTAAGCGTTGTAAAGACAAGAAGCAACCTTTTGGTTGTTGAAGATATAATCTTACCAGACATAGCGCAAAGGACTCCTCATAAAGCGCCAATTCCAGTTTACGCTGTGCTTACATCCGACATGCATGTGGGCAGTACAAAATTCCAAAGAGAAGCCTTTAACCGCTTCTTGTTATGGCTTAACGGCAAATATGGAAACGAAAAAATGAGGGAAATAGCGAGCCATGTCAAATATGTTTTAGTGGCAGGCGACATTGTAGACGGTATAGGAGTTTACCCAAACCAAGTGAAAGAGCTAGCAATAAAAGATGTTAATGAACAGTATAGACTTGCTGGGAAATATTTTGAACAAATTCCAGACTATATTGAAGTGGCAATCATACCAGGCAATCATGATGCCCCTAGAAAAGCCTTGCCCCAACCACCCATATCAAACACTTTTTTAGAAAAACTGCAAGAAACACGAAGGTTCTATTCCCTTGGAAACCCTTGTTTTCTCAGCCTTCACGATGTGGAAGTATTACTATATCACGGGCGCAGCTTAGATGACATAATCCCCACAGTTCCAGACATGAATTCCAATCAGCCGGAAAAAGCAATGAAGCTAATGCTGCAAAGTCGCCACTTAGCACCAGTATATGGCGGAAAAACACCATTATCTCCTGAAAACAGAGACTGCCTAGTTATAGAACGTGTTCCCGACATTTTCCATGCTGGCCACATACATGCATTAGGCTACACAAATTATCGTGGAGTTTTAGTTGTAAATTCGGGTGGATGGCAAGAACAAACTGAATATATGAAAAGAATGGGTTTTGTCCCAACACCTGGGAAAGTTCCAGTTGTAAACCTTCAAACATTAGAAGTTAACATCCTCTCCTTCTGTTAAGATAAACCACGTGCAATCAATCGCGCAGCCCGAATGGGTTCTGGAACTCTGCCACAAAAACACAAAGCCCGAATTATATTGGAAGCCCATTTAACGCTTGCACCTACTATCTCTGCATACAATGGAGGTTCGCCGCTTCGAGTAACAATTTTATGAACTGAACCCAAATTTTGAAATACTTTCCAGCGCATTTCCCAGTCTTCAAAATGCTTTTGGAGGGCTTGCTTCACCGCTCGGTTATCAGGTTTTGTTCGTGATATTATGATAACTGGTTTTTTGAATTTCTCATAAATTATTGTTGGGTTGATTAGGTTAAAGCCTGCAAAAGATACGCCAGCAAGCATAACAGCAGTAAAATTCCATTTTTTCAGAACCTCGGAGAGTTTTTCCGTCGCATCTAATCCATCAACAGTTATTTTTATGACTTTCACGCTTTTAATGTTGGCTTCTTTGAGCAAAACTGCTGCAAGAAGTGCCTCTCGCGTTATGCCTTTCTGGAAACTTCCATCCTCAACTCCTACTGTTAGCATGTTTTGAAAGGCTTTTTGTTTCATATTCCACCAGACGCCCAAGCCTGTTGTCACTAGCGAAGACGTCTCTAATAAGAGTGCGAGCTATTTCCAGTCTAATTTTTTTCGTTCTTCCATATCTTCCCATGCTTATAACCTTAGCATTCAACAATCCCATCGAATCAAGCTCGTTTACTAATGTGCTTAACCGCCGCTGCGTTAAAGGTGTAACACTCAACTCTCCGCAAAGTTCAGCATAAACATCATATATGTCGCCTGTGATAGCACTGTGAACATTTGCCCTATTCAAGTGGTACACGCTTAAAATCACGAGTTTTGAATGTAAAGTTAAATTTCTAAGAGCCTCAACAACACGGTTGTGTTCAATGTGCTTCTCAGCCTCTCGAACATGTTCTTCGGTCACGACACTTGCGTCATTGCGCTCTGCAACCTCGCCAGCAACCCGCAGCAAATCCAAAGCCCGCCTTGCATCGCCATGCTCTGCAGCCGCCAAAGCAGCGCATAAACCCAAGGCAGCCTCAGACAAAGCCCCATCACAAAAGGCCAATCTCGCCCGTTCCAGCAGTATGTTGCCCAATTCACTAGCGTCGTAAGGCCTAAAAACAATCTCTTCCTCGCTGAGGGAGCTGAAAACACGCGGGTCTAGAAATTCCTTCAGCCGCAGGTCATTTGATATGCCTACTAGGGAAACTTTGCTTTTGCATAAATTCTCATTTATTCTTGTCAACTCATAAAGAAGCCTATCTCCGCGCACTTTAACTAACGCATCAATTTCATCTAAAACAACAATGAAAACAACCTTTAAAACATCCAAACCTGCTCTAAACCTATCAAAAACTTCGCCAACAGATAACCCAGTGAATGGAATATACACGCCTATGTTCTGGCATAGATTTGAAAAAACGCGATATTCAGACCCAGCCATGCGACAATTCACATAGCAGAATCTAACAGGCGCATTAAACTCCTTTGCTTTAGCCTCAAGATGACTTAAAACATATTTCGTCACCGCCGTCTTGCCTGTTCCAGTTTTTCCATATATAAAAACGTTAGAGCCTCTAGAACCCTTCAAAACTGGGGCTACTGTCTCCCCAAGTTGTCTAATCTGTTCTTCTCGATGGGGCAGTTTATCAGGTAAATAATCGTGCCGTAATACTTCCCTATCTTTGAAGATCTTATTATTGTAAACAAATTTCTTGAATACCTCGTCAAGGATGTGGTTCACATTAATTCCTCAGCAATTTTAGTGGTAACACCCCATTTTCTAGTAGAAAAATAAGCTCTGCCATACAGAAAACTAAATGCACGTCGCAAAAATTCTAAAAAAGAAGGCGTTTACATCATTGTTATCATATTAAATATGAGACGCACCCCACAATTTCTTTTGGAACTCTGTAAGTTAACACTAAATTCTTTTTGATTTCTGTTTTACAGAAATATACTCTGAAAGGTTAGAACCGTCAAACCTACTATAATGCTTACTGTAAAAGATTTTTGATAATTACCTAAAAAATACAAAAAAGTAAATTGCTTAAGATGAGCAGAATCTTCCAAAGGAAATGAAGGGGTGCCGCTACATGTTAATTTTGATATAAAAAGTGACAGTTTAGATTTTTCTTTTATTTTTTATTCCCTACCTGACCAATGTAAAAGTTCCTAAATACTTCTTTAATAACAATATGCTTTCTTCATTTTTATTCACAACTTGTGAAGACCTTGTGAAATTGATTTAATGACGCCTCTTTTTCAACTCCGCTTTCGTTAATATTGACTTTTTCTTGTCTCTTTTCTGTAAAATAGCCACCCCTTGTCTTCGACTGGAGATAGGCATCTCTTTGGTTCTCGTTTTCCTTTTTCTCTTTAGAAGAAGTGTGAACTCTGTAAAAGCAAAAGCTTTAAAAATTCTCCTTATTTTCCTTTTTTCTACCTTTAATGCCAATTTTCTTTTCTGCATTTTTACCATAACAGCTATAACTTGTGAACTGTAAAATTGTGAACACCTTACGCAGGTGTACACCACAGATGCCCGCCAAAAAAATGCGCGTTGAACTGTTCGATAGTGAAGGCAATAAATATACCGTGTCCTTTGAAGGGCAAATAACCAGAGAAAAAGCTCTTCGTTTATTGGATATGGTGGAACTCTTAGGCGGGGTATCTACTGGTGAGGGAAATCCAGAAAACAATAACCCGACTGTCGCAAATCAACTCGATAAGTACAGCAAAGTTCGAATGATAATCCAGAAACATTTTCCGTTAGTTTGGTTCTCTTCAAGAGATGTCCAAATAGTTTATGAGCAAGAACTAAAGGAACCAATAAGCCTAAGCACTGTGGCAACATACCTTTATAGAATGGCGAGCAAGGGCATACTTTCTAAAGCGGGGAATTCCAATCGCTTGAAATACAGATTGGCGCCAAGTTATCCGCAATTAGCACCTAAACAACAAATACCATGATAAAACCTTAAACGCCATTTTTGCATGATTTATAGGACTTCGCTTTCCTTCTTTTTCAAAAGATTTTCCATTTCCTTCTTCACATTGTACTTAAAAGGAATTTTGCTCGTATCCCTCTCCAAGTAACCTCCCTCATAAAGCTTCTTCATCAAGCGAGCCGTATGTTCCCGGCTGAGTTTAATGCGATCTTTTATCTCGGGTGCAGTTTTAGGACCTTCTGAAGCCAACATTTCCAGGACTGACAATTCGGTTTCTGTGAGTGGTGCTAAGGCTTTCTCTCTTTTTATGGGTATTACTGCTTCGATTTTTGCCTCTGGGACCATAGAGAATTGACGTGTTTGTTCCTCTATTTCAGAAACTTTTGAAGCTAACTTTTCATGTGCTGTGGAAAGGGCATTTACTTTCTCTTCCACTTCGCCAAGTTTTGCTGATATCGCCTCTCTATGCTCCAAAACGTCACTCAGCTTTCCCTCTAAAGAATGCACTATTTTATGGTTTTCTTCCGCTTTGTCCAGAGCCTTTTCACTTTTTGAAGAAATTGCCTCGACTTTATAAGCAATTAGCTCCGTCCTTTCTGCTTCCTGCCTTAACTGTCTATTAAAACTCAAAACAATGTCACCGATTATTTCCCTACTCTTCTCGTATTCCCTTCTAACTTTTTGCAACTGCCTATAATACTCAAAAGCAGCACAAACAGTTACGGCAAGTAAACTTCCTGTAATAATCAAAACGTCATCCAAACGAAACATCCCTCTGTGATTCGCATGTGATTACGTTTACTTTAAACACGTTACATCACACATCACAGTTCTAACATAAAAGATTTAAAGATTACGGTAGAAGCATGTCTTTTAAGGAGCGATGACGTCACACGTCACAGCCACAAACATGCTTACTACAAACTAGTAACATCGCCCGAAAAAGGTCACTTTCGAACTATTTTTGACTTTTCGCCTTATTTTTGCTCCAGATAGGTAACACTTTTAATGCTTTTATTTGGGGTATGACGTGATTTGTGACGTCACATAATGCCTTCTGACGGATTTGAAAGCTTCTTCAAGCTGTTTTCCAGCTCCTCTCTAACCATTTTTATAAGTTTTAGATGTTCATCGAGTTCTTCGCTTTCGTTTGGCATGTTTTTGTATGCTTCCATAAAGTCGTGCAATTTGTTGGCTATTTCCAGGTACGGGTCAAGTGTTGTGTCTTCGAACACTCCTAAGTATCCTAAAAGCAGTATGGTGTATATTGATTTTATGACGTTTTCTTTTGCTTGTTTTAATGTTCTGTTAAAGGCTCCGCGGCTTATTTTTGCCTTTGATAACCGTAATCTGGCTTTTTCATCGTATTTTAGCGGTTTACCCGAAATATTTTCAGCTAATATGTCAATAAGCAAAGTTTCAAGCTGAGTTTTTGTTAATTGACTATTTTTAGTAAGCATTTTTACAATGGGGTCATTTAATGAGCTTGTTAACCACACCTGAACGCTTTCTTTAAGCTTCAAACTTTTCTCTCCACGCAACTTCTTAAATGGATACACTTTTGTATACGTCTCCTTTTAAAACTATCGAATCCCATGACAAAAATCATACTTTACCAACACAAACATTTTATGCTAAAGAAAACAGTGTAGGATGAGGTGTCTCTTTGGTTTTAAACTTTAAACCCGCAGATCGCCTGAAAAACCTAAAGTATTCTGGAATACGCCGATTTTTCGATATAGCCCAGAAAAAACCGAGCGTTATCAATTTGAGCGTTGGAGAACCTGATTTTATACCTCCAAAACACGCATTAGATGCTGGTTGGCAAGCCATGAAAGAGGGTAAGACACATTATACGCCCACTAATGGAATTCCTGAACTTCGAGAAGCTTTGGCGCAGAAGGCGTATCATGACTATGGGCTTAATTATGATCCAAACACTGAAATATTGGTCACTGCTGGCGGAACCGAAGCTATTTTCTTGGCGATTGCTGGTTTGGTGAATCCTGGCGATGAGGTGCTTATCCCAAACCCTGGATTTGTTTGTTATGAACCGAGTGTCCTTTTGGCTGGTGGTGTTCCTGTCTCTGTTCCTTTGAGGGAGGAAAATTCTTTTAAGCCATCTATTGAGGATGTGATTTCATGTATCACGAAGAAGTCACGTGTGATGATACTGAATTACCCAAACAATCCTACGGGTGCCGTTCTTTCCCATGATGAGGCGGCTTCTCTTGCAAAAATTGCTGTTGAACATGATCTGATTGTGATTTCAGATGAGGTTTACGAGAAAATAGTTTATGATGACGCTAAGCATAATTGCTTTGCAGCTTTTCCTGGAATGCGAGAGCGCACCCTTGTCGTTAATTCCTTCTCTAAAACCTATGCAATGACTGGTTTGCGTGTTGGATACATTTATGGGCCAAAGGAGATTGTTTCTTTCCTCTGGCTTGTTCACCAGTACACGGTTGCTTGTGTAGACACTCTGGCACAGCACATTGCCTTAGCAGCATTAAAGGGCTCACAAGACTTTGTTAAGGATATGGTGCAAAAGTTTGACAGGCGAAGGCAACTGATCCATAAAAGGCTTATGGAGATTGGAGGTTTTAATTGTAGCCTTCCGAAAGGAGCGTTTTACGTTTTTCCAAGCGTAAAGGATTTTGGCATGAACTCGGAAGAGTTTGCTGAGTTTCTTGTGAATGAGGCCAGTGTTGTGGCTGTTCCAGGATCTGCTTTTGGCGTTCACGGTGAGGGTTACATGAGAATTTCTTATGCTGCTGCATACGAGAAGTTGGAAGAGGCACTGAATCGCATAGAAAGGGCGGTTACGAAGATTAAATAGACTATTTCACAAGTTTTCTGCATGCTTTTTTAGTTCGTCGAAAAGTTCTGGGCGCAAATCCCTAAGTGTGGGGACAAAAGTTTCTACGGGCTTTATGTCCGCATAATCTACATCACACATCACAATGTCCTCCTCATCATATTTTGCTTGAGCTAAAACTTTTCCATTAGGTCCTACAAGTCTGCTTCCTCCCCAAAACTGTAATCCATCTTCTATGCCGACAAGGTTAACATAAGCCAAGAAAGCCGTGTTTTCTATAGCCCTTGCTACTGTTAGCGCTTCAAAAAATGCCCTTCTGACCGCTGGAGATGCGGAGATGCAAACTATTAATTGGGCTCCTTTTAGTCGTGTCAGTCGGCTTACTTCTGGGAAAAATATGTCATAGCATACGATTAAGCCTATTTTTCCAATTTTTGTTTCAAATGCTGTTGCGTGATATCCTGCACGGAAATATCTTTTCTCTTCAAAGACGCTGTGGGTTGGAAGATACATTTTTCTATATTTTCCTATGAAACCCTCTGGGCCTACAAGGACTGCTGCGTTATAAAGTGTAGCTTTGGTCTTTTCGCTCAATTCTGGCATGCCAAAAATGATGTAGGCGTTTACTTTTCTAGCTATGCCTTCTATGGCTTTTACTGAAGGCCCAGGTATAGTCTCTGCTAACTCGTATATTTGGTCTCTAACCACATAGCCTGTCAGTGAAAGTTCTGGAAAAATTATAAGGTCTGCGCCTTGTTTTTTAGCTTTATTTGTGACTTCTTCCATTTTCTTTATGTTTTCCTTTTTGTCCCCACGTTTGCAGCTAATTTGCCCTAGGGCCAGTTTAATTTTGTCTTTCATTTTTACTGCTTCCATTAAAGGGTTAATGGAAATTGCGTGGGAGCCTGAAATCCGCCCCCACCGTTCTATACTCCAGCTTAGGGGTTAATAGCATTCGCCTTTTATGTTCCATGGAAAGCCACCGCCTTTTGATACTTTCCACAAGCTCCTTTTCTATATCTAATTGTTTGGCAATTTCCTTTGTTTCCATGAAATGTTCGAGTCCGTAAAGGATGAGGTCAAGGGTTTCATATTTTATGCCAAGTTCTGTTTCCGCTAGTTGCCCTGGCCATAGGGCAGGGGATGGGGGTTTTGTCAAAATTTCTTTTGGAATGCCTATGTGTTGGGCAAGTTTTTGCACTTGTGTTTTATATAAGTCCATTATTGGTGATATGTCAGCTGCTACATCTCCCCATTTTGTGAAGTAACCCATCATTGTTTCTGATTTGTCTGAGCTTCCACATACAAGCATGTTAAGCCTGTTAGCAAAATAATAAATGTAAATCATTCGAGTTCTTGCTTTTATATTTCCTTTGCACACTTTGTCAGTTGGGTCAAACTCTGGTATGGATTTATAGAAGGTTTCTAAAGTTGAGGTAATGTCTATTGTTTTTGTTTTGCAGCCGAACTTTTTGGCTACAAGCTTCGCATGTTTAACGTCTTTAGCGTTATATGTTTCTTTTTCAGGCAATATGAGCCCCAGAACTTTGTCGCCACCTATGGCCAAGGCAGAAAGAGCGGCAGCGGTGGAGCTGTCGATGCCGCCAGATAACCCCAAAACTATGCCCTTAACTTTCGATTTTTCCACGTAATCTTTTATGAAACGTTTTATCTTTATTTCCACTTCTTGAAAATCCAAATTTAGAATTGAAGGTTTCAATTCCAAATGGTGCATCCTCATTAATTTTTATGGTTATAAGCGTACTTAAGGACAAAAATAAAATACCGGGGTGATGTAAGCTTTACGGTATAGAAGGATTTGAAAATGGGGCGAAGAAGGAGAAAAGTTGTTCGCATTCCTAAGAAACGATTACCTAAATTCTTCTCTTGTCCAAAATGTGGAAAAGAAGCGGTAAGAGTTGAAATTCTCCGCGAAGAAGGTCGCGCCATCGTGGGATGTGGCAGCTGTGGTTTAAGGGAGGAATTTAATGTTAAGCCAGCACAAAGTGAGATTGATGTTTACTGCTTGTTTACCGATAAACTTTATGGAGGTTCCAAAAAAGACGCAACACCCAAAATGGAAGAGACTTAGGATAGGATGGTCTTTATGGTAGGGCATGTTGAGAAATACTTGCTTGAAAAAATCGAGTCTGAGGGTGCCATTCACATCACTCTCATAGATCCTGAAAAGGTTACACCGCCTCAGGCTTCTAGAATTGTTACTAAGGCGACTTTGAGTGGGACTTCAGCTATAATGATTGGCGGTTCCACATTTGTTTCCACAGCACATCTGGACGGTGTTGTTAAGGCGGTTAAGCGCACTGTGAAAGTTCCAGTAATTCTTTTCCCAAACAACATCACTGGCATAAGTCGCCATGCAGATGCTATATGGTTCATGTCTCTGCTAAACTCTGTTGACCCCTACTTCTTAATGGGCGCTCAAGTTTTAGGAGCCCCCCTTGTCAAGAAGTATCATTTAGAGCCTATACCAATGGGGTACATCATTATTGGCGATGGTGGCACTGCAAGTATCGTTGGAAAAGCGGTTCCAGTTCCATACAATAAACCCGAGGTTGCTGCTGCCCACGCTTTAGCCGGGCAATATTTAGGCATGCGTTTCATCTATTTAGAGGCTGGTTCTGGCGCTAAAAAGCCAGTTCCCCCTGAAATGATCCGCGTTGTTAAAAGCTACATTGATGTTCCCTTGGTTGTTGGAGGAGGCATAAAAACCAGAGGACAGGCGTTAGCTGCGGCGTCTGCGGGGGCAAACATCATAGTAACTGGCAATATTGTTGAGAACACTGAGGTTAGGGAGAAAGTTTCTGAAATCATTGAAGGGATAAAGGGTCGCAGGTCGTAAAAGGTCTTTGACGTCTTTTGAAAACTATTTTAATGCTTTAAAGAAGATTTTGGGAAATGAGGACGCCTATGAAATATGGCCGAATTTTGAGCCGCAATATGATGAACATGAATATGCATGGACCACGCTGAGGGGTTTAGGCGAAGTTTTACTGTTAAATTGCGGCGTGTGCGATGGGCCATCTGATTTGCGCCACATGAACTGTAAAGAATGCGTTGAAAAACGAAGCAAAATCGCAAAAGAGGCTTATGAAAAAGCCACTGGGCGTTCCAAGGAAAAATGGTCTACTATATTTTTATGTAGAATTCACACGGAATGAAAGCGTTTCACCACAGTTCTTTTGATTTTTCTATGTCACAAAACCAAAATAAACTATTAAAACACAAAAAAAGGTGCAGGGTGTAGCATGAATAATCAGATGAGCGAAACTTATAGGCGGTACTTAGAAAGTTTAGAAACTCAGCTTGAACAATTGTATACTTTAAGCCAAAAAGCAAGAGAAGAGGGATTTGACCCAGCACTGAAGCCTGAGTGCAAAATCGCCAAGGACTTAGCTGACCTTGTAGAAGGTCTCGTTGGACCAAAAGGTGTTGCTGAAAGCGTCAGAGATTTGAGTACAAAGCTTTCGAGGGAAGAATTAGCCTTTAAAATTGCTGAGGAAATTGTTTATGGCAAATTTGGACACATGGAAGCAGAAGCCGCAGCTGAACAGGCAGTGCGCACTGCCCTTGCAATTTTAACGGAAGGGCTTACTGCAGCGCCTTTACAAGGCGTAGCGAAGGTGAAAATTAAAGCAAATTATGATAGGACACGTTACCTAGCAGTTTATTTTGCCGGTCCAATACGCTCTGCTGGAGGGACAGATCAAGCTTTGACTTTGGTTGTAGCGGATTTTGTTCGCCGCTTGCTTGGGCTTGATCGTTATAAACCTGCAGAAGATGAAATTTCGCGCTTCATTGAGGAGATGAGACTTTATGAGCGTTCTGTAAGCCGCTTTCAATATCACGTTTCAGATGATGAGCTTAGGAAGGCGCTTCAATGGCTTCCCGTGGAAGTAACGGGCACAGAATCCAATCCTATTGAGGTTTCTTCTTTTCGCAACCTTCCCCGAATTGAGACTAACCGTGTGAGGGGTGGGGCGCTTAGGGTTGTGAATGATGGGATTGTGGGGCGCTCCTCTAAAGTTTTGGCTATAGTTGAGAAACTTGGGATTTCAGGATGGGATTGGCTTAGGGATTTTCGGAAAAAGTCTGAGAAAAAGTCTGCTGGGTTTATGGATGAGGTGATTGCTGGGCGCCCGATTTTTTCATTTCCATCAACACATGGCGGCTTTCGTTTAAGATATGGGCGGGCGCGGAATACCGGTTTGGCTGCTGTGGGTATTCATCCCGCAACTATGCTTGTGCTTCAAGGTTTTCTGGCGGCTGGCACCCAACTGCGTTTAGAGCTTCCAGGGAAAGGCGGTGTTGTGGTTCCTGTGGATGCCATAGAGCCGTCTGTTGTTCTGTTAAGGGATGGCTCCGTTATCCGTGCATCTGTGGAAAATTTTACTCATGTGAAAGATGAGATTTCTAAGGTTCTTTTTTTGGGCGACATTTTGATTAGTTTTGGGGATTTCTTGTACAATAGTAAACCTCTTGCACCTTCTGGTTATGTTGAGGAATGGTGGGCTGAAGACTTACAAAGGGCTATTACGGAAAAGTTTAATGGGAACTTTCAAAGCCTATCAGAGGTCACTAAAATCTCATCTGAGAGGCTAAAGACTTTTTTGGAAGATCCGTTTGCCAATAAGCCAACAGTTAAAGAGGCTATAACCTTATCGTTAACGTTGCATGTGCCTCTCCATCCTTCTTTCACATTCTTCTGGTCGAATCTTCACTCATTTAAAGAGCTTGAGCTGTTGCGAAGTTGGCTTCTTAACTCAAAAATGCAGAAGGAAGAGGATTTGGTTTGTGAAATTGTTGGAGAAATGCAAACAAATGTCAAGCAAGCTTTGGAGGCACTATGTTTACCACATAAAGTTTCAGAAGGAAAAATACTTATTACTGGAGCGGATGCTCATGCGTTTGCTTTCTGCCTTGGTTATAATTCTACGAATGTTGGGGATTTCTCTGCTGCCAAATCTCTCACAGAAGCAGTCAGCCGACTTGCTGGCGTAGAAATCAGGGAAAAAGCGGTGACGTTCGTTGGGGCGCGTATGGGGAGACCTGAAAAAGCAAAAAGGCGGGAGATGAAGCCTCTTGTTCATATTCTTTTTCCAGTAGGTTTGGCTGGTGGGACTCAAAGAGACATTGTGGAAGCAGCCAAGAAGGAGCGGGTTTTTGTTGAAGTTGTTAAACGTAAATGTCAAGTTTGCAATACTTATACTTTCAGGGTTAAATGTCCAACTTGTGGTTCTGAAACGGTTTATGAGAAAATCTGCCCTCGGTGTGGCAGAGTTTTAAACGGAGATGAGTGTCCAACGTGTAAGGTGCGAACTAATCCCTACCAAAAACAGAATGTCAATTTTAAAGAGTTGCTCGAAAGCGCATGCGAACGTTTAGGAGTATCCATCCCAAAAATTTTGAAAGGTGTCAAGGGATTATCAAATGAGAGCAAAACCCCTGAAATTATAGAAAAGGGCATTTTGCGGTCTAAGTATGATTTGTCGGTTTACAAGGATGGGACAGTGCGTTTTGATGCCACGAATGCTCCGTTGACCCATTTTAAACCGTCTGAAATTGGAGTTTCTGTGGATAGGCTTAAGCAACTCGGTTACAATTATGATGTGTATGGGGCACCATTAGCAGATGTAAACCAGCTATGTGAACTGAAAATTCAAGACGTCATAATTCCAGTAAAATGCGCGGAATATTTTGTACGAGTTGCAAACTTTTTAGATGAACTCTTAACGAAAGTCTACAAGCTTTCGCCCTACTACAATGTCAAACGAATAGAAGACCTTGTTGGGCATCTTGTTGTTGGCTTGGCTCCACACACTTCTGTTGGCATTCTGGGGCGAATCATTGGCTTTACAAATTTAAACGTCTGTTATGCACATCCAATTTGGCATTCAGCCAAACGCAGAGATTGTGACGGCGACGAAGATGCTCTGATGCTTGCTCTGGATACTTTGGTTAACTTTTCTCGGGAATATTTGCCAGCTCAAATTGGCGGAATAATGGATGCTCCTTTGCTTCTTATTCCACTTGTTAATCCGCAAGAGGTGCAAAGGCAAGCATATGATTTTGATGTTGCTTACACATACCCCGTAGAATTTTACATGAAAACATTGGAAAACGTAGAAGCCAGACAAGTCAGTCGCATCGTAGACCTCATTGAGCATCGGTTAGGGACGGAAGCACAGTTTGAAGGTTTCAGGTTTACAACTCCCGTTTCAAACATTAATATGGGCGTTTCTGAAAGTTCGTATAAACGGTTTAAAACAATGATTGAGAAGTTGACATGTCAACTTGATTTGGCTGAGAAAATAGAGGCTGTGGATGCAAGGAAAGTGGCTTTGAAGGTTTTGACAAAACATTTTATTCGAGACATTGCTGGAAATCTGCGCGCCTTTTCGATGCAGGGTTTCAGGTGTAAATCATGCAGTAAACGTTTTCGGCGTTTGCCTCTTCGCGGCAAATGTCCCTCATGTGGTGGAGAATTAACCCTAACCGTTTATCGTGGCGGTATTGAAAAATACTTGGAGGCAGCGCAACATTTGGTTGAAAAGTATGGGTTGCCACGGTATTATTCCCAGAGAATTTTGCTTATGAAAGAAGAGATTAACTCTTTATTTGAAGGAAAAAAACCCAAGCAAATCAGCCTAACAGATTTTGCCTAACAAAACTTTTCTACATCAAAAGCAATAATTGTTTTCGGTGAGCATGTTAAAAGAGGCTTATCACCCCAATGCTTACTTGTCAAATATAAAAAATATTAAGCTAGGGCTTCGGGCACGAACCAAAATATTAAGTGTTTTGGACAGGGGCTCAGCGGACGCAAAAACAATCGTGAAAGAAACTGGAATGCGTTACGGCGTTGCTATGCATCATCTAAGGCTTTTGGAGGATGAGGGAATTGTGGAGCGTAAAGGCAGCAAACCACATGTTTGGGCAGTTACTGGTTTAGGGCAGAAGCGGTTAGTGAACTTGGGCTAAAAAGGGCATTGGCATGGAGAGCTCTTGCATTTTGGACATTTGCCTTCATATTTGTTAAGGGCTGCTTTTTCAAGGTTTACATTTGTTACGTTTGCGAGCGAAGCCAACCACGCAATAACATCAGCAAACTCATCTTCCAAAGCCTTCTTATCATTTGCCTTTAATGCTTCCCCTAACTCTTTTACCTCGTCTACAAGCCAATTGTATGTTCCGAGGGCTCCGCGTTTGGAGTCTTTGTGAAAGTATAGGCGATACATCATTTTCTGAAACTCGTATACGTGCAACTAATCTCACCATCTTATCTAAGAAACGAGCAGTTTTTAAGATAAAAAGGCATCTAAGCTTTCTGTTTGGTTAAGGGGACAATGTTTTTTGCCCCTTCTCAATTATGTGTTGGACTTTGATGCCTTTTCTTTCCAAATATGCTGAGATAAACCGTCTATGACAATATTTTGGGTTCACTTCCATACACATGATACATACACGCTTGTTTTGTGCAATTTCCAAAAGCCTTCTTATCCCTTCTCTGAAAGTTTTAGTTCGCATATGCCTCTTATATCCGCCTGGCCTATAACCTCCAAGTTCTTTGCCAAGCCAAACATATTCTATGCCATATTGAGGAAGCCACCTTTCCATCTGTTCCTTCTTAAAATGTTCAATTTTTGATGTTGGAAAACTGCGAACATCTGCAATAACTTGAATTTTATGCTCACCTAACAGTTCTATAAAAACATCTATTGTGCGATTGCTATGCCCAATTGTCCATATTACTGGCTTCTCTTCTCTCATTTTTATCTAAATGAAGGGGAAATCAGCGGATTTTTATGTATTTGTAGGCTTCTGTTGAGTTTTCAAAGCAGTAATGCACTTTTTGATAGCTTTTTCGGAATTCTGCCACATCCGCCCTTACCTTTTCTAAGGGTTCTTTGTCTATTATTACTCGTTTGATGAATTCTGCTATTTCAGTCATCTCTGACTCTTTCATTCCAAGCCTTGTGACTTCTGAAACTCCAAGTCTTATTCCGCCAGGATGCTGAAAATGTCTTCCCTCCTTAATGTCCCATGGCAACAAGTTCCTATTTATTATTATGTTTGCCTTTTCCAAAGTTTCCTCAAGTGTTCCACCGTCGCCATATTTCGTAATGTCAACTATCATCACATGAGATTCCGTGAAGCCCTTATGTTCTGCTAATACGTTAAATCCTCTTTCATAGAGAGCTTGGGCTAATGCCTTAGCGTTCTTCACTATTTGACTTGCATATTCCCTTCCAAACTCGAGCATTTCTGCACATGCAATAGTGACGCCTGCAACAGCGTGCAAGTGGTGATTGCTCACCATTCCAGGGAAGGTTGCCCGCTTTATTTTTTCAGCATGCCTTTCCCAAGAAAGGACTCCGCCATGTTGGGGTCCAAAGAAAGTCTTATGTGTGCTTAGGCTGACGACGTCTGCTCCTTCTCTAAGTGGATCTTGGAATTGTCCTCCAGCAATTAAGCCAGCCACGTGGGCGGCATCGTATCCCACGGTTCCTCCTACGGAACGAATAGTGTCTGCAAGTTCTTTGATTGGATGGGGGAATGGGAAAACGCTTGCGCCGAACATGACAAGCTTCGGTGGTTTTCCCTCTGCTGCGAGCTTTTCAATTCTCTGCTTTGCCTTATCTACATCTATGTTTAATTCTTTATAGTCTAAGGGCAAGTATTCAACAATTAAACCGTGAACTGCGCCTGCTGTTCCGCCCAACTCTTTTTTGCCCATTGTTATATGTCCGCCACATGGAATGGATAACGCCATCATGGTGTCGCCTGGTTCTGTAAAAGCCGTGTAAACAACCAAGTTTGCCACAACCCCTGAAATTGGTCTGACATCCACAAATTCTGCCCTAAAAAGCCTTTTCATCAGTTCGATGCATTTGTTCTCCACTTGGTCTATGAAGCGGCAGCCAGCGTAGACACGTTCTCCAGGCCATCCTTCAGCATAGCGGTTTCCAAAATCTGTTGTTAGGGCTTCACGGACGGCTGGGCTTGGAATGTTTTCGCTTGCTATAAGTGGAATGTTTTCTTGAAACCATTTGTGGTGTTGTTCGAGGAGATTAAGCACGTAATTATATTCGTTTCGCGAATTTGACATTGTAAACACCTTTGCATCAAACTATCATATATCCCGCAAATAAAAACTCTTTCGAGGTGACGCAACATTAATAATGGAGATAATCCCTCATACTTAAAGGAGGGTTTCGGGTGAGCAAGAAAAAGAAAGAGAAATCAGCACCTATGCCTGCTGCAAGCGCCGGGCTTCTAAGATTCTTTGAAGAAGAGACAGAAGGAATAAAGGTTCGTCCGGAAATTCTTGTGGGTTTGGCAATAGCATTAATAGTTGTAGTTGTTTTAGCACGTGTTTTCCTTTAGAATGAATATTTTTAGCGACGAGAAGGTGCATGCAAAACTTCTATTCGTTGCACAGAGTTTAAGTGAATAAATATTTCGCTCCTTTCTTCTCTCCCCGCAACTTGTGGTATTGGTTGGGCGATGGTTGCACGCATTATAATAGCCTCAGCTTCAGAAAGCCAAATTCCCGCTGGTTCTCTGGTTACAGCCGCCAAGGTTCCTTCAAAACCATAGGAAGGGTCTAGAATTACACGTAGCTTCTTACCTAAATTTTTTTCCAGCATGTGAAATATTGTTGGGGGAATAGGCTGGTCTGGCATAGGGTTCGCAAAATGTATAATCGACAGTTTACAAATAAAACAGTTATCCTTCTGAAATATTGTAAGGTTAATGTTACCATGACACTTATGTTCTTTCCTTTGGTGTTTCTTTTTTCAGTATTCATGTTAAAACTGACTTATTATGCTATGAAACAATTATGTAAATAATGTCTCAACTCCTCATAGTAGTGCCTTATGAACGCACGACACTTTAATATGTTTGATGCACTTTCATAGAAAATTCGCTGAGAGGATGGGTTTGATGGCGGAAAGTTCACTAAGTCATTCTATGGACGAAGCTGTTAAACACTATTCCTCACTGTTTAAACTTCCATCTTACAAAAAAGCGGTTTCATTTTTGGCGTTGGTTTGCATAATTGGAGGGCTTGCTTTTGCGATAAGGCTTTTTCAAGCAGTAGAATGGTTCATTGGTGGTTTATTTCTGGGCGTTTCTGTGTTTTTTATAAATATAGTTGTTGACTATTTTGCGAGCAGTATTCTCTTGAGGCGTGATCCGATTTATGATTTGAGAAGAACTGTGGCGCTTTCCCTTTACTGCTGGATTTTATGGTTCTTTTTTATTTTTGCAGGAGCTGCTGCTGGTAGTTCATGGTTGGTTAGGTTTTTGCTTTTGGGATTTTCCGCAGTTTTGATGCTTCGTTTAATAGTTTTGAATTCAACATCCTTCGCCAGTTATAAACGACTTCTTTTGTCTTCGGTTCTTCAACCATTTTCTTGTGTTATCCCCTTTATGTTTATGCTGATAGAAGCTAGTTATCCTCTCGACTTTTATTACATTCTTCTTTTCTTCGTTTTCTCAGTAATTGTAAGTGTAGGCTCAAGCTTCGTCTTCCTTTTCTCATTAAACAGTGTTGGTAAGCGGATGCTTGGTTTTCCTTCCATGGCTCTTTTTAAGGCTTTTTTGCTTAATTGGATAGCTGACTTAAACGCTCCCTTTGAGGAGTTTCTTGAAAGGTTAGGTGAAGGGCAGATTGTGGAAGTTTCCTTAATAAAGTTCAGCTCTTCCAAACCTAAGGCGTTTATAGTTACGCCTTCTATTCATCCTGGACCTTTCAAAAACATTGGTAGCAGCCTTCTTCCTTCCCAACTTAAAACTGCACTTGAGAAGAAATTGAACTGTGTTGCGTGTGTTCCTCATGGGTTGTTTGGTCACGAGTTTGATTTGGCTTCGCAAATTCAGAGCCAAAAAATAATTAACAGTGTTGTTGAGAATGCTGATTTTATGGTTCATGAAGAAGGGGCAACACCTTTTGTCAAAGTTAGCAATGGTTTAGCCACGGTATGCTGTCAAATATTTGGTCATTGTGCTTTTCTCTCCTTTACTCTGGCGCCTAAAACAACTGAAGATTTTCCGCCAGAATTAGGAATGTTTATCCGGCGAGAAGCCGAGAAGTATGGGCTAGACTGCTGTGTTATTGTTAATGCGCATAACAGTATTGATGGTGCAGTGAATATACAAGAAGCCTTAGACGCTCTAAAAACTGTTGCAGCCACATGCCTAGAGAAGACGGTTTCTCAAGAGAGATTGCCTTTTGAGGTTGGCGCCACAACCACCATTCCTAAAGGGTTCGGTCTTAAAGATGGTATGGGACCTGGCGGCATCACAGTTGTCGTTGTTAATGTTGGCGCTCAGAAAACTGTTTATGTTGTTATTGACGGAAATAATATGGTTGCTGGATTGCGTGAAGAAATCCTTTCAGCTCTTCATTCATTAGGAATTAATGAGGGGGAAGTTTTTACAACGGATACGCATTCGGTGAACGCTGTAGTATTAAATAAACGTGGTTATCACCCTATTGGCGAAGTCATTGACCATGAAAATTTAATTGGTTACATCAAAGAAGCTGCAGTTGCTGCTATGTCTGATCTGGAACAAGTTAAGGTTGCATGCCACCGAATAACAGTTTCTGATGTCACGGTAATAGGGGAAAATTTGCTTGAAAAATTATGCGTTCTCATAGATAGAACAATTCAAAGGGCAAAGAAAGTTGTTATTCCAATATTTGCAACCAGCGGGCTTCTTTTAATGTTGTTTTTGCTGTATGTGTGAGCTAACACTAATAAGGATGAAACATTCACCTTTCAATTCTAACGGAAGGAGAAATATTGCTCAAGGAAATTAGGATTCACGGTCGTGGCGGACAAGGAAGCGTCACAGCCGCTGAACTTTTGGCTCATGCAGCTTTCCTTGAAGGCAAATGGGTTCAAGCTATCCCATATTTTGGGGCAGAACGCCGAGGTGCCCCAGTCAAAGCTTTTGCGAGGATAAGCGATGAACCCATCCTTGCGCACAGCCAAATTTACAATCCTGACTATGTTATAGTGCTTGACCCAGCCATTTACAAGTTTGTAGATGTAACTGAAGGTTTGAAGAAAAATGGTGTGATCATAATGAATACGACCAAGAAGCCTGCAGAAACTGGGTTGGAAGGCTGGCGGATTGCCACTGTTGATGCAACTGGAATAGCCCTTGAACTCAATCTTCTTGTCGCCGGTTTGCCAGTCGTAAACACTGCCATTATTGGAGCCTTTGCCAGAGCAACTGGCGAAGTCGAATTGGCAAGTGTCTTGAAAGCCATAAAAGGAACATGGTTAGGTGTTGCCGGCGAGAAAAATGCACGGGCAGCGGAACTAGCCTATGAACGTTTGATAAAGGGATGGTGAGAATCGTATGAAAAGTGTACCTAAAACTCGTAAAGAAATGCCTCCTACAGCACTGTCTTATCCAACAGTTGGCAGCATGGGGAAAACTGGGTCTTGGAGGACTTTTCGTCCAGAAATTGACTATTCAAAATGCACGCGGTGCACAATATGCTGGGTTTACTGTCCGGATGCTGCTATAACACGGCAGGAAGATGATTCTCCAAAAATAGATTATGACTATTGCAAGGGTTGTGGAATATGCGCCAACGAGTGTCCAGTTAAGGCAATAACAATGCGTAGGGAGGAAGAGTAAATGGCGCAAACGATAATTGACACGGCAAACCACATTGCTGGTTACGCTGCAAAGGCAGCGAGAGTTAAGGTTGTTGCCGCATATCCCATAACTCCTCAAACAACAATTGTTGAAAAGATAGCAGAGTTTGTTGACAAAGGAGAGATGGAAAGCGAATACATTCGTGTAGAATCTGAACATAGCGCCATGGTGGCATGCATCGCCGCAGCTGCAACCGGCGTCAGAACCTTTACGGCAACCTCTGCTCATGGTTTAGCCCTCATGCACGAGGCCCTACATTGGGCTTCTGGCTCACGTTTACCCATCGTAATGGCGGTTGTTAACCGTGCCATGGGAGCGCCTTGGAGTATATGGCCAGACTTCAGTGATTCTCTTTCTCAGAGGGATACGGGGTGGATTCAGTTTTATTGTGCTGACAACCAAGAAGTCTTTGACACCATAATTCAAGCTTACAAACTCTGCGAGGACGAAAGAGTCTTTTTGCCGGCAATGATTTGCCTTGAAGGTTTCATCTTATCCCATACATACATGCCGGTGAAAATTCCAGACCAAAAAGGAATCGATGAATTTCTGCCATCATACAAGGCTGGATGGGTATTAGACGTTAACAGTCCCTTTTCTCATGCAAATCTTGTTTCGCCAGAATGGTATATGGAGTTTCGTTATATGATTCAAGAAGCCATGGAAAATGCTAAGCGGTTGATTCCGCAAATTGATAAGGAATATGGAAAACGCTTTGGCTTTGAATATGGCGGGCTTGTTGAAAAATACAAATGTGAAGATGCAGACCTAATATTGTTGACGATGGGGACAATGGGTAGTGACGCTAAAATAGCTGTAAACAACTTACGCAAAAACGGAGTAAAAGTTGGGTCGGCGAGAGTTAGAGTTTACCGTCCATTTCCAGTTGAAGAAATAAGGAAACTTGCAGCTCAAGCAAAAATGCTTACAACGATAGATCGGCACATATCCTTTGGAATGGAAGGTTTTCTAGCCACAGACGTTAAGGCTTCTATTGCTTGTGAAAAAGAACATCCTTTGGTTGCCGGGTTTATTGCGGGTTTAGGGGGGAGAGATGTGTCAGCTGGAACTATTGAGAAAATTGCTAAAAAATCGTTAAAATGGATGCAGATTGGTAGGGTTGAAAAGGAAACAGAATGGGTTGATTTGAGGGAGTGAAAAATGGTGACAATAAAAGAGCTTCCGAAAGAAGAATATTTGCTTAAAGGTCATGCTGCCTGTGCCGGTTGCGGTTCCTCTATTGCTTTGCGGCTGCTTTTTAAAGCCTTAGGAAACAAAATAATCCTAATTGTTCCAGCATGCTGCACAACGGTTATTCAGGGACCTTACCCATACACTTCTTCTGCTGTTCCGCTTCTGAATATACTGTTTGAATCTACTGCTGCGGCGGCATCTGGGATAGTTGCTGCTCTGCGCCAAAGAAAAATGGAAGATATAACTGTTGTTGGTTGGGCTGGTGACGGTGGAACTGTTGACATAGGCGTTCAGGCTTTATCCGGAGCGGCGGAAAGAGAAACCAACTTTATCTATATTTGCTATGATAATGAAGCCTATGGCAATACTGGAATGCAAAGGAGTGGAGCAACCCCATACGGTGCATGGACCACCACCACACCATCCGGAAAGAAAGAGCGGAAAAAGGACATGCCACTAATCATGGCTGCCCATCGAATACCTTACGTTGCAACAGCCTGTCCATCATACCCAATAGACCTGATAAACAAGATTAGAAAGGCTAAGGAAATTAAAGGCACAAAATACATTCACATTTTAGCGCCTTGCCCGACGGGATGGCGTTATGACAATAGCAAAACTGTTGAGTTGGGGCGGTTGGCGGTGCAGACTGGTTTGTGGGCGCTTTATGAAATTGAGTATGGAAAGTTTAAGCTTAATCCTCCAAGCGACCGCCTGATTGATAAGGCTAAGCGTAAACCTATCAGGGAATATTTTGCTTTGCAGGGTAGATTTCGCAGTTTAACCGACGAAGACATTGAAAGAATCCAGAGATGGGTGGATGAAGATTGGGAGCAGTACAGTAAACTAGCTTCAGATTGTGTGTCTGGGGCTTTACTGCACGGAAAAATATAAGAAGCTCAAAGTTAATGATATAGTCTGCTTGCTACTGTCCCAACAATAACAATAAGAAGGAGGCAATGTATTGGCGGAAGAGAAACAGAAAAAAGAAAGCGCAGAGAAACCAGCGAAAGCTGCACGAGCTCCAAGAACCACACAGACCGCACAAAGCAACGAAAACATTGTACTGATAGGCAAAAAACCAGTGATGAATTACGTAGTTGCCTGCCTCACATTCTTTAATTCTGGCTCAAAGAAAGTTGTTGTCAAAGCCAGAGGGCGGGCAATCAGCAGAGCGGTTGACACTGTTGAATTGTTAAGGCGAGCTTTCTTGAAAGATGTGCAATTGCAAGGCATCAATATTAGCACAGAGGAAGTTACTAGAAGCGAAGGACAAAAAGCAAACGTTTCAGCCGTCGAAATCACATTAGCTAGACCATAGTGCGCTTTTAAAAAGCCCTTTACAGCCAAAGTTGCAGACAATACGTTACTGTAGATTATTAACTTTTCCATAAAATTTCGCAGCAGAGCATCGGTAATTATATAAAACCGTCTTTCAAAAATCCTTAATCCCAAGTAGGTGATATGCTATGAGCGTTTATCCAAAAATCGTTGTTACCCCACCTGGACCAAAAGCAAGAGAACTAGTTAAAAAAGATGAAAGCCTCATTTCCCCGTCTTATGTGCGATTTTATCCGCTTGTGATTGAGTCTGGAAAAGGTTGTATAATAAGGGATATAGATGGGAACGAATACATAGATTTTAACTCGGGTTTGGTATGCTTAAACGTTGGCCACAACCATCCTAAGGTTATTGCAGCCATAAAGAATCAGTGTGACCGATTCTTGCATTATTCTAACACGGACTTTTACTATCGTGAGGTTGTTGACCTTGCCGAAAGGCTTTCTGGGATTGCGCCTGGAAATTTTGATAAGAAGATATACTTTGGTAATAGTGGGACTGAAGCTGTTGAGGCAGCAATTAAACTTGCAAAGTGGCACACGCGCAAACAACTGTTTATTGGTTTTATTGGTGCTTTTCATGGGCGTACAGTTGGGGCTTTATCTTTTACGGCTAGTAAGCCCACCCAGAGGCGTTTCTTCTCTCCGTTAATGCCCGGCGTCACGCATGTTCCATATCCATACTGTTACCGTTGTCCCTTCAAACTGAATTATCCTGAATGCCATTACTGGTGTGTGGATTTCATTGACGAGCTGGTTCTACAGAAATATTTGCCTCCGGAGGATGTTGCTGCCATACTTTTTGAACCAATTCAGGGAGAGGGTGGGTATGTTGTTGCTCCACCCGAATATTTCCAACGTTTAAAGAAACTTGCCGACAAGTATGGCATATTACTTATAGACGATGAGGTTCAGTCTGGCATTGGCAGAACTGGAAAATGGTTCGCCATCGAACATTGGAATGTTGAACCCGACATAATATGCAGCGCAAAAGCATTGGCTTCTGGACTACCATTAGGCGCAACTATTGCCAAAGCAAAAATTATGGACTGGGTTGGAGGTTCCCACGCAAGCACTTTTGGTGGTAACCCACTCTCATGTGTCGCAGCGAATGCAGTGATTGACGTTATTAAAGAGGAGAGGCTTCTGGAAAATGCAAACAAGCAAGGCGCTTACATATTGAAGAGGGCTGAGGAAATGAAAGAGCAAAGTCGAATAGTTGGCGATGTGAGGGGCAAGGGCTTGATGATAGGAATGGAAATTGTTGAGGATAAAGAAAGCAAAAAGCCTGCACCTGCAAAAGCCACGGAGATTATGATGCGCTCTTGGAAACGTGGAGTTGCTGTCATCACTTGCGGAGTTTCAACCATCAGAATTGCGCCACCGCTTAACATAACAAGAGACCTCGTAGACGCTGCAATGGAAATAATTGAAGATGTTGTCAGAGAAGTTGAAAAGGAAGCCTAAACATCAGCGCGTGTTTATATGGAAATTCGCAACCTAACAATAGACAACTACGAAGAAATGGTTAAACTCTGGTCTAGGGCGAAGTTGCCCTTCAAACCACAGGGGAGAGACAGCAAAGAAGCAATCGAGGCACAAATGAAGGAAAATCCGGAATTTTTTCTCGGAGCCTTTGAAGGCAACAGCCTCATCGGCACTGTTGTTATAAGTTGTGACATGCGGAAGGGTTGGATAAACCGTTTAGCCGTTGACCCAGAGTATAGGCTTCGCGGTGTTGCCCAAGCCTTGATTGCCGAATCTGAGAAAATACTAAGAAAACACGGAATCAAAATTTTCTGCGCCTTAATCGAAGATTATAATGTTGCGTCAAAGAAGCTCTTTAAGAAACTTGGCTATGTGGAACATCGTGACATAATATACTTTAGTAAAAGAGAAAATGAAGAAGTCTAAACGTATTTTCCCAAAGTTAAGCCTCTCTTTCTTCTGGTTTAGGCTCATGTACACCAAATATAATCAACGCTGAAGATGGAATGGCGAGGATTGCCATGAGGATGAATGGGAGCGTTGGAGACACAGAGTCATATAACACTCCGCCCATTGCCCCGCCAACCGCCATGAATATGTAAGCGAAAAAGTTTATTGAACCAGTGACTTTTCCGCGCAGGTTCTGTGGTACAAAGTCAGCGAACATTGCTTGGTAAGATGAAAAACCGAGAAGCATTGAGAATCCGATTAGAGGCATTGTTATGAAGAGGGTTAAGTAGTTTCCGAAAATAAAGAGTAAGACCGCTGGAATTGTCAAAAAGCTGGAAATAATTAAAGGAATTTTTCTGCCAACTTTATCGATGAGCTTTCCAACTGGAAAGGATAAAATTATGTTGCAGATGAATAGTGCAACCATGACGTATCCCCACATGATGCGTGCTTGTTGAAGGGCGGGGTCATTTTCTGGGCGGTAGATGTTTGGGTTTGGTGTTCCTCCTATTTTGAGCACATAAAAAGCGTAGACTAAGAAAAGAACTTGAGACATGGCGAATGAAAATCGCGTAATCAGTTCTGAAAGAAACGCAAAAAACATGGACCGCGGCACAGCTTTCCAGACAGTTATTCCTTCTTTCAAAGCTTTAGGATAAGCACGAAGGGCTTCTCTGAAGTTTATCTTTTCAGGGTTTGCAATGCTTTCTTTAAGCTTTAACCGAACAATTGCTGCCACAAAATAAAATGTTACAACTATAGCGTAGGCTATTCTCATACCCATTATAGACCCGTAAGTTGCCACAAGAAAAAGAGCTATTGCTGGCCCCGGCGTTGTGGATACGCTCATTATCAAGTTGAGTATGGAGAATCCCATTCCTCGCTTTTCAGGGGGCACAGAATCAGCCATCATAGCATTTAATGCTGGTTGATAGAGCAAGCAAAGATTTTGTATTGCCGCTCCAATCAGAATGAACTCCCAACTTGGCGCCACCATATAGAAGATAAAGGAAAGCGCCACTCCGAAGGTTAAACTTGAAACGAGCCATCGCCTTCCATACTTGTCTGCCAAGTATCCTCCCAAAAATTGGACGGATGCTAATGCGAGAAGCGAAACCAACATAATGATGCCTAAGATTGTTGCGTTTCCGCCCAGTTGTATAACATAGTCTGAATAGTATGTTCCGGGTATTTCATTCACAAAATCCATTAGGATCCAACTTATGATAAGTATAAGATAATTTCCACTAAAGAACGAGAATTCTTTTTTCAGTTTTTCAGTAAATTTCAAGATTAACTCATCCTTTAGAAGGGCTTTTCTTTTAAGCAGCATCTAATAAAGATTCTTTTTAGTTAATTGCTAGAAGCCTTGGGGCTTTGCTATGATCTCCTTGATTTTTAAATTAAAGAACCTTGCAGCGTTTGCTGGTTGTATTCTGAGCGCTGTATCTGCGCCGCTTCCTGTTCCAGCAATGGCAACAATATCCTTATCCACGGGAATTAAGCCAGCATCAGCAGCCATTAATGTTATTTCTACACAAACTTTTGTTCCTTCTCCCATTAGCCTAAGCACATTGGCTATAAGCTCTAAGGGTTGAAGGGTTCCAAAGTCTTTGCGGATTGCCCGTTCAGCACTGCTTAGTGCATGGATTCCCGTGAAAATTTTCGCTCCATTCTTCAAAATCTCCTTTCTATACTCTTCTTGTAATTCGTTTTTTCCTAATTCTTTAAATCCGAAGCAGTGCGTGACTACAACTACGTTGTAGCCTTTGAAAATTTTGGAGGCTTTTGCTCCAGTTTTTCCAGTTGTTGAAGCAACAACTATGTCTTTGATTCCTTCCTTCTTTGTGTATTCTTTAACAAATTCTAATAGCTGGTCAGTGTTTTGTGCGCCTGGTTTGCTAAAATAAAGTGTTTTCTTTTCGGTCGCCTCCATAGGCTATACTCTCCACCAATAGGTTGTAAAGCAATTAACTTTTATTAATTGTTGTTAATAAAATTGCATAACACAAAGGGAAGGGAATGTTATGAGCGAAACCATAAGGGTCATAAAAAGCAGAAGAAGCATAAGGAAATTCAAAAATGAACAGATACATGATTCAGAACTTCAAGAGATATTGGAATGTGCTTTATTTGCGCCTAATGCTCGGAACCAGCAGAAATGGCATTTCACTGTAATCCAAAACAAGAATGTGCTTAACAGGATGATTAACATTTTGAAGGAGAACATGCTAAATTCTGGAGTAGAATTTTTGGCGGAGAGGGCGAAAGACCCAAACTTTAATCCTTTTGGAGACGCTCCAACCCTTATTTTGATTACGGGAGATAAAACAGCCCGTTTCGTTGAAATTGACTGCGCAGCAGCTGCCGAAAACATTTTAATAGCAGCTGAATCTTTGGGCTTAGGTTCCCACATAATGACCTCCACCGAACTACTCTTTGCATCAGAAAAAGGCAAGAAACTAAAACAAGAGTTAGGAGTTCCAGAAGGATACGAACATATTTGCACAATAGCGTTAGGGTACAAAGATGAGGTCCCACCTGCAAAACCAAGAAGGAACGATGTGATAAAGTACATAAAATGAGCTTCATTTCATAGCGCTTATTGAGCGGTTACACCACTGTAAACATCATATGAGTTAAAATAATATTTCGTGCGGAATTTTTTCTTTCATAAGAGTTTCAGAAATTTCTAGTTTCTTCTTTTCAAAGAATTCATCCCTTATGGCATATTCTAACCCGCACTTTTTGTATACCCAATCTGCACAGTGGTAATTCATCCTGTCAACTAGCGCATAATCCGCTTTTCCAACAATTTCTTTAACCAAGCCCTCAGCCTTTGGCAATAAAGGAGCAATCATCACGCTGGTTTTTATGCCAGCAGAGTGCAGCTTCTCTAAAGTTTCTACACGTTCTTTAATTGATGGTGCTTTTGGTTCGAAAATTTGTTTAATCTTCTCGTCGGCGGTGGTAATGGTGAACGTTACTTCAATGTTTCTGTGATTCTGTAACAGTTTTACGTCTCGCAATATGAGAGTGGATTTGGTTTGTATGGTGACAGGCCAGTTCTTTTTTAACAGAATTTCAAGGCAGCTTCTAGTTATTTCATATTTTCTTTCTAATGGCTGGTAAGGGTCGCACAATCCGCTAATCCAGACTCTTCCAACTTTTTTCTTGTTCACTTCGCGCTGGAGTAATGTTGGAGCATTAATTTTTACATCAACGAATTCTCCCCATTTTTCCTTGTGGTGAGTGAACCTTTTAATGAAGCGGGCATAACAGTAAGTGCAACCATGCTCACAGCCAATATAAGGATTAATTGTATAATCAAGAACTTTTGATTCTGATAGGATGCTTTTTGCATAAACTTCTTTAATAATCATAAAGTTTCCTTTGCACATAATTTGCTTTAACTTATGTGACTCTTGTTTAGCGGTTTCCTTTTCAATTGTGTGCCGCATACTTTGCATTTTTTTGATTTATAGTCTGCTGGGTATTTTCTGTGGCACGCTGGGCAATATCTAACCCATTTTAATTGGAAGCGGATGCCGAAAGTGGCTAGCGATGTGAATTCTATGCCCATCAAGTTTGCGACGTTTTGTATTGAGTAGTCATCTGTCGCTATTAATGGAGAGTAACCGTTCATTTTGAGTTGTAGGGCTAATGCCAAAACTTGAATGTCGGTTTCTGATAAGACGTAAGTTTCCCCAGCGGTTGTCGCTGTTGCCTTAACCCTTTCGAGGAATGTCACATCTGGTTTTCTGACTTTTAACTTTCCACTTTCTATGGCTGTTTTGAATCTAACCCAAGGCATGGTTCCCTCTATTATTTCTTCTCTAACCATTGGAACAGTGTACTGGGGTTCGCTTATGAAAGATGGATCTAATCCAACCACAAAGGCTGACGTGTCTAATACTATGATTCTTCTGCCTGTTTTATCCGTTAAACTTTGCCTCCAAGTCCTTTGAAAATGAGCCTGTTTCTTAAGCGGTTGTAGAAGTTTTCCCTAAAGCGTATGAAAGATGTCTCATATTTTGAACGTGTTATGGTTAATGTTGGAAGCTTAGACTTTAAAAGTTGACGATATTGTCCATCAATTAGCACAAGCACTTTTCGCGGTCTCATAACTTCAACGGTTAGGTGTGAATTTGCTGGAAAAACGATTGAACGAAAAACGCTTAAAGAACATATAGGTGTCAAAACAAAAGCCTCCACATTTGGGTCTAAAACTGGTCCTCCAGCGGAAAGCGAATAACCTGTGGAACCTGTTTGTGTGGATACCATTAAACCGTCCGATTGACAGTTTAGAATTAGTTCCTCGTCTTTAAATATTCGAGTATAGATTATTTTTGCTGGTTCATCAGCCAATACCAATACTTCATTTAAAGCGTCTGGAAATTTTGTACCGTTGGCTTTTGTTGAAAGTTTCATGCACTTTTCAATGGTGAATTCTCCTTTCAAGCATTTATCCACCGCAGTTAGCGCATCTTTCGGCTCCACCTCTGTTAGGAATCCTCGGACACCCATGTTGATTGCGAGTATTGGCGGTTCTGGTTTCGGAATGGAGACGCACGTTCTTAAGAGGGTTCCGTCCCCGCCAATTGTTATTATGAAGTCTGTTTTCATTTTCTCTAATGGAATGCTCTTTGCTTCTGTCTTCATCTTCTCCGCTAACGTGTCTTCCACGTATGCTTCTAATCCCTTCGCCCGCAAATATTCTGTCAAATCTTCTGCAAGTTTTATGGCTTTTCTTTTGTCAAAGCGGGCGACGAGACCGACGCTTTTAAACACTTTCTTCACCTTTTTAGTATTAGCGACACCTTAATCTATATATTAGTGTTGTTTAAAATTGCTGTGGATAAAAAAGGCGTAATAAGTGGTGGGTGAATGAGCAAACCCGTTGATGTTGGAAGCCTCCGGGTGGGCGGTTACATTATTGTTGATGGTGAACCATGCCACATAGTGGATATAACAAAATCAAAACCTGGAAAGCACGGTTCAGCAAAAGCCCGCATAGTGGCGGTAGGCATTTTTGACGGTGCAAAAAGAAGTCTCGTTAAACCAGTTGATGCCACCGCAGATGTGCCAATAATTGAGAAGAGAAGTGGTCAAATATTTGCTGTAACGCCTTCAAGCCTTCAAATAATGGATTTAGAAACTTACGAGTATTTGGATGCTCCTTACCCGGAAGAGGAGGATTTGAAAGCAAAGCTTAGTCCGGGCGTTGAAGTTGAATATTGGCGGATTCTGGGCAAAGTAAAGATTGTCAGAACAAAATAGGGGATGCTAACTCCACCAGTCCCAGTTGAGTTTTTTGAAGCCTAAGTAAAGGATTAGAAGGATTACTCCCCAGCTTAATGCGATGCCAGCAATCTCCAATATTAATTCTTCACGGAGATAAGTATAGCTTGACCACGCACTTATTCCACATAAACCAACTAATAAAAGAAGAAACATTGCGAAGTGAATTGCCTTTTCTGTCGTCATCCATCCACCTCATCAAGTTGTTCTGGACTTTAGGTATTTTATTGTTAAAATAATTTTCCGTCAAAGTTTTATTCCTGTTTTTCAGTAACATATGATTGAAGCCGATGATGCAAGAAGAGCCGTCGGATTTGTGACGACGCGTGTAAACCCAGCGCTGAGGCTTCAAGGCTATTCTACTGGAATGGGATATCCATGTTTTCGTGGCAAGCGAACTTCCAATATCCCTTTTTTGAAGCGAACTTCCATTTTATCCATGTCAACTGATACTGGGATGCGGGTGCTGCAGTGGAATGTTTGGAATTCGCCTTTGTAGTGGGTTATGCCAAAATCATCGAACCTTATTTTCCTCTTCAGTTTCGCCGTTATTTCTATTGTGCTTTTGTCTAAAGGTTTAACTTTTATTGTGCTTTCTTCCGTGTAGGGCAAGTCAACAGTCACTATAACTTCTGTTGGCGTTATCATTATATCTCGAAGCGGTTCCATGGTGCAAGTTTTTTGGTTCCAACTTGGTCTCTCAAGCAATCTTTCTCCCAACTCCTCAGTCCATTCTTCCAGACTTTCGAAATATTCATCGATAATATCAAAGAAGGAACGTTTCCTTTTCGTTGCCATAGTCTTTTTCCTCCTTAAGATATGTATAATGGAATGTCGTATTCCTGTGTTTTCTTCATTTTAGACATCTCCTGTTGGGTTCGCCTCATAACATCCCTAGCCCTTAAACGGATCTCCTCACCTTTCTCTAACAGTTTTGAAACATCCACTTTTATTCCCGTAATGTTTGCTAATCCCTTTAGCACTTCTGCGGCAGCCTCTGGGTCTGGATAGTTTAGGAAGCATTGTGCAAGCAATGTTATGGCTGGTAAACCCATGGTGGCGCAGCGTTGAAGCATAATTGCTTGTGGACCAACCATGTATCCTTCTTGCAATATTTCTATTTCTTTCTCTTGAAGCATTTTCAGCATTTCTGGGCTTGAGGCGGCAGCGAAAACTTTCAACTCTTTTAAGTCTTGTCTTTCTTGTACGGGGATGCCGCTTAATGAAAGCATCATTTTAACATTTTTGCTTTTTCCCCAATCAATTAAAGCATCCATTATTGGATAAATCACGTCTGCGGGTATGGCTGTTTCTGAAACGGCTAAAAGAATATTATGGTTTCCAAAAATTCTTATTGGCGAATGCGGCAGTCCTTCATGCAAAACAATTAATGGCGGCAACAATTTTGAATCCATGTAGGCTACTTCTTCTATGTTTTCAAGCTCCGATATTAAGTGTGAGGCAGCTATAACGCCGACTAATCCCACGTCTGGAAAACCAAAAAGCATAACAGCGCCTGATGGAATTTCCTTCTTTTCTATAATCTTAACTTCTCCGCTCAAACTTATCCCTACAACACTTCATTGAGGGGGCAGTGTAAAAAGTTTATGGAATCTAACCGTGAGGAACGGAATACCTATTTAAGGATGTAGTCTGTTTTTAATCTGGAGAAACATGGCCTTAGAACGTTTAGGCTCTACGCTTTACGAAGCCCTAAGAAAGATTTTCAGAGCATCCGTTGTGGATGAGGCAGCTGTTAAAGAGTTAGTTCGTGATGTGCAGCGGGCTTTGCTTCAAGCAGACGTTAACGTCCAACTTGTCCTTGACATATCAAAGCGAATAGAAGAAAGAGCCTTAAAAGAGCAGCTTCCGCCGGGCATCTCAAGACGGGAACATGTAATAAAGGTTGTTTATGAAGAGCTAACCCGTTTCTTAGGAGAAAAACCAGTTCCAATAAAAGTGGAGCCTAAGAAAAAGTATACGATAATGCTTGTTGGCATTCAAGGTTCCGGAAAAACAACAGCCGCAGCAAAACTTGCCAGATACTTCCAAAAGAGGGGACTTAAACCAGCCTTAATATGTGCAGACACTTATCGCCCTGGGGCTTATGCGCAGCTTCAGCAGTTAGCCACCAAAATAAACGTGCCATTATATGGCGAATCAAAAGCTAAAGACCCCGTTAAAATAGCGCTTGAAGGAATAAAACAATTTAATGACAAAGAAGTGATAATTATTGACACTGCTGGACGTCACAAAGAGGAGCAAGAGCTCATTAAGGAAATGAAGGTTCTTGAGAGAAACATAAAACCAGACGAGGTTATGTTAGTAATTGATGGAACAATAGGTCAACAAGCCATGATTCAAGCCAAAGCCTTCAATGAAGCCACACCCATAGGCTCGATAATTGTAACAAAACTTGACGGTTCAGCAAGAGGCGGAGGAGCCCTTTCAGCTGTTGCAGCCACTGGCGCACCAATAAAATTCATTAGTACAGGCGAAAAAGTGGAGGATATAGAGCCTTTTGTGCCGTCCCGTTTTGTTGGCAGACTTTTAGGCATGGGCGATTTAGAAACGCTTCTTGAAAAGGTGCGTGAAGCCGAGATAAGGGTTCCAGAAAAGAAAGCCAAAGCCATCTTAAGCGGCAAGTTCACCTTAACGGACATGTATGAACAGTTTGAAGCCATGAAGGGCATGGGTCCCTTCAGAAAAATTTTAAAGATGCTTCCAGGAATGTCCTACGATATTCCTGAAGACGCCTTAAACATGGCTGAAGACCGCTTGGAAAAATGGCGGGTGATGATTCAATCAATGACGCCTGAAGAAAGGGAGGACCCCAAAAGATTCAATGCCTCAAGAGTGAGGCGGGTGGCAAGAGGCTCTGGAACAAGCGAAAAAGAAGTGAAAGAGCTCATAAAACAGTATTTTTTGATGCGCCGCATGTTGAAGAGTTTGCGTAGGAAAAAGAAGTTGCCGTTTATTGGAAAAAAGTTGCCCTTAGATGTAGCTTGATTGGACGAGCATCCGAAGGATTGAATTATGGACATTTTGGAAAAAGCGTTAGAAATGCTTGAGAAATGTCCCTTATGTGACCACTGTTTAGGGAGACAGTTTGCCCTTCTTGGACACAATGTTGAGAATGACGAGAGAGGAAGGGCACTAAAACTAACCTTAACCCTTAAGGCACATATGGCGTTTCTCTCAAAGGAAAAGAACGGCGTAAAAATTCTGAAAATTCTTGCAACAAATGGATTCTCCAAGACGGCGGTGGAACTGCTGCAAAAAATGAAAAAAAGAATTCCAACTAAAAGCATCCCGAAAATATGCTTTTTATGCGAAGACAAATTCAAAAATCTTGACGAAATAACGAAAAAAGCTCTTAAAGAGCTTAGTGGTTATGAATATGGTAGTTTTTTGGTGGGGATAGAATTACCCGTTGCCGTGGAAGAGAGAGAAGACGAGTTTAGGGCTGGGTTCAATGTTTGTTATGGCGAGAACATGCGAAACGAATTTGGAAGATTAATAGGGAAAAAAATTGCTGAAAGCACTGGAAAACCCGCTGATTATAGGAAACCCGACATAGTCTTGCTCATTAACCCATTCACCGAGAATATAAAAGTTCAACCAAATCCCCTATACATTGCTGGTCGATACAAAAAACTTGTTAGGGGGATACCTCAATCAAAATGGTTCTGTTCAAACTGCCATGGAAAGGGGTGCGAAAAGTGCAATTGGACGGGAAAAATGTACCCTGAATCGGTAGAAGAAATAATTGCAAAACCCTTCCTTGACGCCACCGACGGCATTAAAGCATCATTTCACGCTTCTGGAAGAGAAGACATTGACGCCCGCATGCTCGGTAAAGGCAGACCCTTCATAATCCAAATTACAAAGCCCAAAAAACGTTTTCTAGACCTTAAAAAAATGGAAGACATTGTTAACGCCTATGCAAAAAATAAGGTTGAAGTTTCCCATCTGCGTTTTGCAGACAAAGCTGCTGTTAGAAAGTTGAAAAAGGCGGAGTCCTCGCAAAAGGAATATCGCGTACTGATTGAATTCGAAAGCAAGGTTTCACCTGAGGATTTGCATCTTCTTGAAGAGAAATTGACAAATGTTATAGTTAAACAAAGAACACCGCTGCGTGTCTTGCATAGGCGGGCAGATTTAACACGGGAAAAGTACATATACGAGGTTAAAGTAAAGAAGTTGTCGCCTAAGAAGGTTGAAATGAAGATACGTTGCCAAGGAGGGCTGTACGTTAAAGAATTGGTGACTGGAGATGATGGAAGAACAGCACCTAACGTTTCAGAAATTCTCAAAAACAAAGCGAAGCCCATAAAACTTGATGTTTTAGATGTAATTATGGAAGGTTAGATGGTGAGAAAATGAAGAAGTCAAAGGGATATCGCACGAGAACACGGCGCCTTTTAAAAAAGGAACCCAGAGAACGGGGCAAAATAAGAATAAGTAAGCTTCTGCATGAATATGCGCCTGGTAGCCCAGTTGTCATTAAAATAGACCCTAGCACACATAAGGGGATGCCCCACAAACGTTATCATGGGAAAATTGGCAAAGTGATCGACAAGCGAGGGCGAAGCTATGTTGTAAGCGTTACTCAAGGAGATGCAGTTAAGGAAATTATAGTCAGACCCGAACATTTAGAACCCTATAAAAGTGATTGAAATGTCAAAAAAGGATGCAGCAGAAAAGAAATTGACCCTTCCAGAAGTTAAAAAACTATTAGAATCTATAGGTGAAGAAAATTTGGACCAGTTCCAACGCCGCACATTTGATTATGTTTCCAAATTTTCTAAAGTGGATGCTGAGACGGCTGAGCAACTTGTAGAAAAGCTTGTATCGGAATTTGGTTTAGATGGAGAAGAGGCTGTTTCAGTAGTTAACTGTATGCCAAAAAGTGTTGACGAATTAAGGGTTTTTCTTGCTGGTGGCCGTAAGATTATTGAAACCTCTAAGTTAGAAGCTATAGTTAACCTTTTAAATGAACAGCGGAAAGTGAAATAGCGTTTAACCACAATTTTTAAGCCGCCAAGAGTAAAAATAAAGGCGAGTATGATGGAGAAACGGTACGAGGAGTACGCCTACGTTCTAGATTTCCTTCCTCATGGCAGACCAGGAGTGAGAGTCTCTGGGAGGGCTGGTTATCGAGCGGGAGCCTTAGTTCAGTTAGTTGGTGAGGAGTTTTTCACCCTTTTGGAGGCGCTTGTGAAAGAGGGTGTGACGCTTAAGCCTTATGACCGCGTTTATGTTGGAAAGGATGCCCGCGAAGAAATCACATACATTATTGGGCGAGTTAGCTATGATGAGTTGACTGCAGCGGCGAGGATGGAGCTTCCTTCAGTAATTAGCAGAATAGTGTTGAATCGTGAACAGTGGTTCATCAACTTCTTTAACAATGCCCGAGCTGTAACGCCGCGAATGCATGCGTTAGAACTGATTCCCGGAATTGGTAAAAAATACATGTGGCAAGTTATAAATGAGCGTGAGAAAAAACCCTTTGAAAGTTTTGAAGATCTGCAAAAGCGAACTGAGTTACCTAACCCCGTTAAGTTGATTACGAAAAGGATTTTGGAAGAGTTGGCTGGCGAAAGCAAGTACAGGCTTTTTACGAGGGCACAATAGTATAAGTGAGCGTTTTAACGGGATAAAATGAGTCTTTTAGAAAGAACGAAGTTTCTGCTTCGAAGGCATCGAATATATCCGAAGAAAAGCTTGGGACAAAACTTTTTGGTTGACTCTTCAATTTTTCAGCTATTAATCCATTATTGTTCAATAAATCACAATGATGTAGTGTTAGACATTGGTGCGGGACTTGGTTTTCTAACTCGCTTCTTAGCTGACGCATGTGACAGGGTGGTGGCTGTAGAATCTGATAGGAGACTTGTGAAGGTTCTACAAGAGCAACTTAGGGATTTGTCTAACGTGAAAATAATTTGGGGCGACGTGCTGAAAGTGGAGCTTCCACGTTTTAATAAAATTGTTTCAATTCCCCCCTACCATATCTCTTCGCCTTTGCTTTTGTGGCTTTTCGGCAAAGATTTTGATTGCGCAGTTTTTGTTTTTCAAAAAGAGTTCGCTCAGCGTCTTTCTGCTTCTGTCGGAAGCGAAAATTATGGGTGGTTGACTGTTGTCGCCTATCACTTTGTTGATGTTGAAATTTTTGATGATGCGCCCAAATGGATGTTTTATCCACAGCCAGAAGTGGATTCTGTTATTGTACGCTTAAAACCGAAGAAACCAAAGCCTTTCAATGTGAAAAATGAGGATTTTTTTATGCGTTCGACGCAAACACTTTTCACACATCGCAACAGAAAGGTGAGAAACGCCATTTTGCCATTCATAAAGGGGTTGTGTGGCATAAAAGCTGATGAGGCAGTTAAGAAAATTGAGAATCTTCCATTTTTTAATAAGCGGGTGAGGGAATTAGCGCCTGAAGATTTTGGAGCGTTGGCAAATGCTCTTGTCGAACAAGAAAGTGTTCTTTAAAGATTATGTTTTCTATGTTTCAGAAAACGTTTACGAGCCGGCTGAGGATTCTTTTCTTTTTGCTGAAAATTTGATGGTTAGGGATGGCGATTTTGTTCTTGATATGGGTACTGGATGTGGCATATTGGGCATAATTGCAGCAGAAAAAGCGTCCCATATTGTTGCGGTTGACATAAACCCTTACGCCGTTCGATATGCAAAGGAAAACGCAAAAATAAATCATGTGGCTGATAAAATGTCTTTTATAAGGGGAGACTTGTTCGCACCGTTAAGAGAAGGGGAAAAGTTTGATTTAATCTTTTTTAATGCGCCTTATTTGCCTACAAAATATAGAAAACCCGATTTCTGGCTTGAAAGGGCTTGGGCTGGCGGACAAGGGGGTAGAGAAGTTATCGACCGTTTCATAAACGAAGCTCCCCAGCATCTTAAACTTAAAGGAATTATTCTTTTGATGCAGTCAACGCTTTCTAACGTTAATGAAACTTTAGAAAAGTTTGAAAGGAATGGTTTAAAAGCATGTGTTGTCGCAGAAAAGACGTTGCCATTCTTTGAGACGTTATTTCTTGTGAAGGCGGAGCGGTAAATTAATCTGCTTATACCTTTAATATTTGTTTGAGGAGAATTGTTTGAATAGAATTGTTGGTTATTGTGGAATAGTTTGTTCTGATTGCCCTGTTTTGATTGCCACGCAGAGAAGCGATGATGCTGAAAGGAGGCGAGTGGCTGAACTTTTTACTAGGCAATATGGTAGGGAATACAAGCCAGAGGATATTAATTGTGAGGGTTGCGTAAGCCATAGTTCACGCATCTTCCATTATTGCAATGTTTGTGAAATAAGAAAGTGCGGAATGGAGAAGAAGGTTGAGAATTGTGGCTTCTGTACGGCATATCCATGTGAGAAGCTTTCTAAATTGTTTGCTGAATACTCTAAAGCTAAGGAAACCTTGGACGCTGTAAGGCATGAGCGTGGCATTACTTAATGAGGTGCTTTCTGCAGTTTTATGTTGGTTTGGTGGTTTTCTGTTGCAATAGGGGCCTAGCCCTCTAGGTTTTTGTGCGTTTGAGTTTTGTTAGAATTGAATTAATGCCTCTTGCATGCATACATAATTGTGTTAAAAAGCTATATAACGAGAGAGTTTCAGTATTGCTAGAAAAAGTTTGAGGTGTTCGGTGGCGATGTGCGTTTTGGGTAAGGATAGGCTTAAGGAGCTTATTGAGAAGTATAAGTGCATATACCCATATGACTATAACCTTCTTGACGGAGACAGTTATGTTCTAACAGTAAAAGAAGAGACAACCCTTCACTATCTGGAACATAAAAATCTAATAACGTACGAAATTGTTTTTATTCCGCCGGATTATGTGGCTCATTTGACGGCTAAAAGCAAATACGGGCGCATGGGTTTGTCCTTTTTGAATGCTGCAAAAGTGCACAGTGGATTTGTTGGAAGACTTGCCTTAGAACTTGTAAACTTGAGTAACGACCGTTGTCCTATCACGATTAAGCGTGGAGACCCTTTCATGCATATAGAATTTGTAACCCGTGAGGGTTCGCCGTCTCCGTATACTGGTGAGTATCAATTTCAATATTTGACTGATGAGGAAATGCAGATGTATGTTCCAATTTTGAAGGGCGTTTTTCCAAATTACGATGAACTTGCCAAGGCGTGGTTCAAAAACAAGCGGCTACAACCATAAAATCGAAATTTTAGGGTATATGCTGATTTTTAAAATTGATTTTGAATTCATAACTTTAATCAAAAAGTGCGGTCAACAAATCGTTTAAATATAACGGTTATGGTATGCAAAAGGAGAGGATTTAAAATGCGTGCACGCAACTACAGAGCCTCTAAGGGGCAACCCTACACAAGAAAAGAATTTGTGAAGGGGTTTCCGCAGCCGAAAATAAACAAGTTCACTATGGGAGATACTAAAGCAAAATTTGAGTATGAAGCCAAACTTATAGCCTTAGAAAAGGCTCAAATCCGCCACAACGCCTTAGAAGCAGCCCGTGTGGCAATTAACCGCGTTTTAATGGATAAACTTGCAAACAATTATCGCTTACACATTCATCCTTACCCCCACGTTATTCTTAGGGAAAATAAAATGATTTTTGGCGCCCATGCAGACCGCCTTCAAGACGGCATGAGAAGGTCTTTTGGAAAACCAATCGGAACTGCAGCAAGAATAGAACCTAACCAAACAATTGTTACAGTAAACGTTAATACCGATGGCGTTGATGCTGCTAAAGAAGCCTTAAAGCGTGGAAGCGCCAAGCTTCCAATTCCATGTAGAATAGTAATTGAAAAATTGCCAGTGGAAGAGGTGAAATCAGTTGAGTGAATTGAAAAAAGATTTGGTTATTTGGTTTGAGAATCTGAGGAGAACCGATATTCCCCTTGTTGGCGGCAAAAACGCAAACCTAGGCGAAATGACAAGCGCTGGCGTACCCGTTCCGCCGGGTTTTGCCATAACCGCTTATTCTTACAAAAAATTCATTGAAGAAACTGGAATAGCCTCTAAAATTTACGAGATTATAGGGAAAACTGTAACCAACCCAAGTGACCCAGCGCAGTATGAGATAGCTTCTAAGAAAATTCGTGAACTTATAGAAGCAACGCCAATGCCTAAAGATATTGAGAATGCCGTAAAATCTGCTTATGAAGAATTGTGTAAGAAACTTGGAGTAAAAGAGGTTTTTGTGGCTGTGCGTTCGAGCGCTACTGCCGAAGACCTTCCAGATGCTTCTTTTGCTGGACAGCAAGAGACATACTTGAACGTTAAAGGCGTAGATGAAGTTCTTGAAAGCACTGTTAAGTGTTGGTCAAGTCTATTCACGCCACGTGCAATCTTTTACCGAACTGAAAAAGGATTCGCCCACGAAAAAGTCCTCATCAGCGTTGGCGTTCAAAAAATGGTTAATTCTCGGGCTGCCGGCGTTATGTTCACGATAAATCCAGTTACTGGCGATCCGAATCACATAGTTATTGAAGGCAATTATGGTTTGGGAGAGGCTGTTGTTTCTGGAGCTGTGACACCTGACGATTTTGTTGTGGATAAGAATTCTATGAGGATAATTGAGAAGCACATATCAAAGAAAAAAGTGCAATATGTCCGTGACCCAAAAACTGGCAAAACAATTCACACGGAGGTGCCTCTTGAAAAGCAAGAACAACCATGTCTAACGGATGAGGAAATTCTCAAGCTTGCTGAATTGGCAAAGCGTATTGAACAGCATTATGGAAAGCCCCAAGACATTGAATGGGCAATTGACAATGATTTACCCTTCCCAAACAACGTTTTCATAGTGCAGTCCAGACCAGAAACAGTTTGGAGTTTGAAAATTGCAGAAACCCCGAAAATTGAAGCTGCAGCCATGAAGCCCGCTGGAGAGTTAAAGGTGGTTGTTAAAGGGATTGCAGCTGGCAAAAGAGGTTTCGGCTTAGGCAAGGCTAAAGTTGTTTCGAATCCGCAAGAAGCTGCAAAAGTCATGCAGAAAGGCGACATCCTCGTCACGGATATGACTAACCCTGATTATGTGCCTTTTATGAAGCTTGCTAGCGCAATAGTCACCGATAAGGGTGGAGTGACATGCCACGCAGCCATTGTAAGTCGTGAACTTGGCATACCCTGTGTTGTTGGAACGGAAAATGCTACGAAGTTTATGGTTAGCGGTAAAGAATACACTGTGGATTCTAAAAGTGGCGTTGTTTATGAAGGTATAATTCCATCATTGACAGAGCAGCTTTCATCTGCATCTGGAGCGTCCACTCCATCACAAGTTTTTGCGGCTGGGAGTTTCCAGTCTGTGCCTGTGACGGCGACGAAAATTTACATGAATTTGGGTGTGCCAGAAAAAATTGAGGAATACAAGGACTTGCCTTTTGAAGGAATAGGGCTTATGCGCATCGAATTTATTCTAGCCAGTTACATAGGCGAACACCCGCTTTACCTTATTGAAACTGGTCAATCCCAGAAGTTCGTGGACAAACTTGCAGAGGGAATAGCAACTGTTGCAAGAGCCATCCAACCACGCCCAGTTGTTGTGCGCTTCAGCGACTTTAAAACAAATGAGTATAGGGAATTGAAGGGTGGCGAGAAATACGAAATTGTTGAAGCAAACCCCATGCTTGGTTGGAGAGGTTGCAGCCGCTACATAAGTTCATGGTATGAAAAGGCTTTCAGACTTGAATGTCAAGCGATAGTGAAATGCCGCAAAGAATGGGGACTAAAAAATGTCTGGGTCATGCTTCCAGTCGTGCGCACAGTGTGGGAAGCCAAGAAAGTCTTGGAGATTATGCGAGAAGAAGGCTTAGAAAGGTCAAAAGACTTCAAAGTATGGTTTATGGCTGAAACTCCCTCAATCGCCATACTTGCAGACGAGTTTTCAAAACTCTGCGACGGCTTCTCCATAGGCTCAAACGACATGACTCAAGGCATATTAATGATTGACAGGGACTCCGAACGCCTCGGGCAAATGGGATACTTCGACGAAAGAGACCCTGCTGTGAAAAGGATAATTGCCCACCTAATCAAAGTGGCTCATGAGAATGGCGCCACAGTTTCCATATGCGGAGAAGGACCATCAAACCTTCCTGACTTTGCAGAATTTCTCGTAAGGGCTGGAATTGACAGCATATCCGTAAACAACGACGCCGTGGTTGCAACGAAAAAGCTTGTTGCAAGCATAGAACAGAAGATAATCTTGGAGCAGCTTGCTGAACAAAAGAAAAGGTTTCAAGGGCATGCGGTGCGAAAGCCAAAAGAAGATTGGGAATGGGCGCCTCAGTGGGGCGAAGCAGAAAAATAAATCTCATGATTCTTCTTTAAAGGTTTTTTAAATTTTTGTCCTTTTTGGATGAATGCAAATGAAGCAGTTTGATTTAGAAGAAGAAAGAATTAAACAGGAAATACTTAAACTCGGCGCAAAAAGAGTTCTAATCCAATTACCAGAAGGCTTGAAACCAGAGGCGCCATACTTATCCAAAATTGTTGAAAAAACTGGTGCCTTACCGATAGTTTCTGCAGACCCTTGTTATGGTGCCTGCGACCTTGCAGCAGCGGATGCTGAAGCCTTAGGCGTTGACTTAATAATCCATTATGGTCATTCGAAAATGTTGAAGTATGAAAGGGTTCCCACAATTTATGTTGAGGCAAGAGCTACCTTAAATGTTGAGGATGTTGTTGAAGAAGCCATACCAATGTTAGAAAAATGGCGCAAAATAGGTTTAACTACAACGGTTCAACATGTGCAAACTCTCGACATCGTTAGAGAACTCCTACTTCGGGCGGGAAAAATCGTCGCTATAGGTGATGCTGGACGCTTAAATTATGCCGGACAAGTGATTGGTTGCAATTACAGTAACGCAAAGTCAATAGCAGATGGTGTTGAGGCCTTTCTTTTTATTGGAGGCGGGCGGTTCCACGCCTTGGGCGTTGCACTTTCAACTTCAAAACCGACAATAGCCGCTGACCCCTACGAGAAACATGTTTTCTCCGTTAATGAGGAGGCAGAGAAAATAGTTAAGCAGCGTTGGGCAAGCATACAAGAGGCTGGAAAAGCGAAAAGCTTTGCAGTTTTGGTTGGATTGAAACCAGGACAGAAAAGAATTGAAGAAGCTTTAATGATTAAGCGGAAGCTTGAGGAAAAAGGAAAAGCAGTGTGTCTTCTATCAGCTAAGGAAATCTCTCCAGAAACACTCATGGAATTTCCTTCACTTGATGTCTTCGTAAACACTGCATGCCCAAGAGTTTCAATTGATGATTCGCTAAGATTTAAAAAACCATTGTTAACAACTAACGAAGCCTTGGTGGTTGTTGGAGAATTGTCATGGGAAGAACTATGCAGAAAAGGTTGGTTCGAAAACTAGAATTAGAACTGTTCCTTTCGCAAATTAAACCGCCCCTAACTCCAAAACCAAGCCTCGAACAATACACAATTCCAGCCGATGTTGCAGCAACAATGCTTTACATGGCAACCTACACATACGATGACATTGTCAACAAAACAGTTTTGGATTTAGGATGTGGCACTGGAAGGCTCGCCCTTGGCGCTGCTTTTCTTGGTGCAAAACATGTTGTAGGCGTAGACGTAGACAAAAGCGTAGTGAAAACGGCTTTTGAAAACTCCAGAAAAGCAAACTTGAAAGAAAAGGTGGATTGGATTGCTGCAGACATAGATGCTATTCATGGGAACTTTGACACTGTCCTGCAAAACCCGCCTTTTGGTGTGCAAACGCCAAAGGCTGACCGAAAATTTCTCCAAAAAGCTCTAGAAAATGGCAAAGTTGTTTATTCACTTCACAAAAGCCCACGCAAGGATAAAACATTCGTGAAAAAGTTAAGAGCGAGAAAACCCAGTGTTATACCAATAGCGCCTTCTCCCTTCCTTAAAAAATTCATAAATGCGCATGGCGGGAAAATTAGGGCTGCCTATGCCACAACTATGACAATTCCGCACATGTTTTCTTTTCATACAAGAAAGAAACATGAGTTTGTGGCTGAATTATATGTTATAGAAAGTTAGGGAATCAAAAGGTTTATTGAGGTGACATAGACAAGTAGAGAGGTGCTGGCTTAACATGAACGCATTATCATCTGAAAGGGAAAGCGGAAAATTTGTGTTGCCAGGTGAGCCTTTAGGTGTTATTGAAGAGTTTATTCCAGACGCTGGAACCTATGTTAAAGATGGAGTTATCTACTCCAAAACTGTCGGAAGAGCCTTACTTGACTTTTTGAATAAACGTGTTTCCGTTTACCCCGTAATTCACGCGGCAAGGATTCCAAAAGTCGGCAGCATAGTACTTGGACAAGTTTCAAATGTTCAAACCGAAAATGCCAACGTGCGAATCTTCAAAATTGGCGATAAACCCCTTTCAGGCTTCTTCTCCGGCATCCTTCATGTTTCAGACGTGCAGCAAACCTATGTTAAGTCAATGTTTGACGTGTGCAAACCCGGCGACATCATTAGGGCTAAAGTTATCAGCGAAAAAAACCAAGTTTACCATTTATCAACCAAAGACAAGGAGTTAGGCGTTGTTTACGCCTTCTGTTCCCAATGTGGCTTCATGTTGGAGCTTAAACGTCATGTTATGCGTTGTGCTAGGTGCGGAAAAATTGAAAAGCGTAAAATTGCTTTAGATTACGGAAAAGGAATGTTATAAAGCAAAGGGAGAATGTAGAATTGAAAATAAAAACTTTAAAGAAAACCTCAAACGAACTCAAAATAGAAGTTGAAGGTGTAGGGCATACTCTCTGCAATTTGCTGCAGAAGAGACTTTTAGAAGATGAAAACGTGGATTTAGCTGGTTACGACATACCACACCCCCTAGCCTCAAACTCTGTGATTTATGTTCGAACTAAGGGCAATGTGAAACCTGAAAATGCCCTACTAAAGGCTTTAGAAAAAACCCGCGAAATGAACGAAATTTTCAGGAAGGAAATTGAAAAGGCTCTTAAGAAAACTTGATTCTTTTATTTATCGTAATCAGTAGCTGAGTTAACGCATCAACAAGGTCAACGCTCTTTTCTAAAATTGCAACGCATTCTTCTATTGTGACACAGTTGCAAAGCCAAGCATAAACTATTAATGCTTCTGCCGCATCCGCCAACACATGACTCGTCATTCTTGAAGGTAAATACTTCCTTAATCCAGCCCTCCTAAGTGCTTCTGCAAGCGCAGTTCCCTTAACCTTTGCTCCCGAAGGTTTTCCCCTTCTGGTTGATAAGACTAATGAATAAACAAAATTTATGTATGCATCTCCAAGCGATGCCAAGTCATGGTCAATAAGTACTTCCATTAAGCTTCCATAAGTTTTCATGAATGAAAATGTTCTTGCACTTTTATTCAAACTAAACACATCTACAATGCCTTTACTTGTTATAAAAGGTGGCTTCTCCTTTTGAATTTTTCACCAAAACCAGCCCAAATGAAAAGAAAATATCAAGCCGAAGTGAGAATCAAACCCAAAATTTGCAAAGATTTCACATAAATTTTGAAATGAAATCAAATTTCACTAAACTTATAATGCTTCTTTTCCTATAATTTGGGCGGTGCTGTGGGGGATAGTTTTGTCTATCCGAAAATTTCGTGTAATTAAGCCTGAAATCCGTGTTTTGGGAGTGGATGATGGAATATTCATTCCTCGCTCAAAAGGTCTTGTGCCAATTGTCGGAGTTGTTTTTAGGGGTGGATATTGGCTCGATGGAGTAATGCATACCAACGTAAAAATAGACGGGTTAGATGCCACAAAAAAAATAACCTCCATGATAATTAACTCACCGCACTACAAGCAATTAAGGGTTATAATGCTTAATGGAATAACTTTCGCGGGCTTTAACGCTGTAGACATAAAAGAGCTCAACGCAAAAACAAAACTTCCAGTCATAGCTGTAACCAGAGAAAAGCCAAACTTCACAGAAATCCGCGAAGCCCTAAAGAATCTACCAAAAAATGTAGAACGCTGGAAAGCCATAAAAAACGCCGGAAAAGTTTTTGAAGTGTCCACGAGAAACGAAAGCGAGAAAGTCTATATGCAAATTTCCGGAATACTTGAAGAAGATGCCAAGAAAATTTTGCAGCTAACCTCTACAAGAAGCAACATTCCGGAAGCCTTACGTGTAGCCCACCTCATCGCTTCTGGCATTAGCACCATTTAGCTATAATCCTTATTTGAATAAGAAAAGGTTTAAAAGGGACAATGTTAAGGGAAAACAAACGGACAACGGAGTTAAAATCATGGAATTTTGTCCAAAATGCGGTTCGCGTTTAGTGCCTAAAAAGAAGAAAACAAACAAAGGGTCATCTATTGCGCTGGTTTGTCCAAAATGCGGTTATAGGAAGAAGGAATCAAGCGGAAAGGTTGAACCGAAAATTGCAAAAGTTATACAGCACAAACCGCAAGAACTTGTAGCAGTAATAAGTAAAGAAGAACAGAAACTTAGGACATTGCCAACTGTTAGAATTGAATGCCCTAAATGTGGAAACAATACGGCTTATGTTTGGCAAGTGCAAACCCGCGGCGCAGACGAATCGTCAACACAGTTTTTGCGTTGCACAAAATGCGGCTACACCTTCAGAGAATACAGCTAAAACAATTTCATGTTCCCGCTCAAAGCTGAAAGTTAATATGTAAAGTCTTTTATTAACAACTGGACATAACATCTAAAAGGAGACCCGCTATGTTCAAAATCAAAATGGCAGATGCCAAACTCCTCAGAGACATGATAACAGCCATATCCATCCTCGTAGACGAAGCCACATTCAAAATAGACCCAGAAGGCTTAAAGCTACGTGCAATGGACCCATCCCGAGTTGCCATGGTTGATTTTGAATGGCCTAAAACAGTTTTCGACGAATACACCGCCACAGAACCAACGAAAATGTGCATAAACATAAGCGAAATGTTAAAACTGCTTAAAAGAGCCGGCAAAGACGAGGTTGTAGAACTTTCCCTTGACGAAAAAACTGGCAAGCTGCAAATAAAAATAACCGGAAAATATGCAAGAAACTTCACAATGCCAACCCTCGAAGCTTCAGAAGAAGAGGTTCCAACACCAAAAATAACCTTCAACGTCAAAGCCAAAGCCACAACCCAAGGGTTAAGCCAAGCAATTGAAGACGCCCAACTTGTAAGCGACCATGTAAGAATCGAAGCAGACTCTGAAAAACTCGTTTTAAACGCAGCAGGCGACCTCATGGGCGCAACAATAACCCTTCAGAAGGGAAGCGACGCCCTCCTAGACCTAGAAGCAAAAGAACCTTCAAAGGCAACCTTCAGCCTAAGCTACCTTTCCGAAATTATAAAAGAGGCCTCTGCAACCTCCGACATTGCAACATTGGAATTTTCAACAGACATGCCAATAAAACTAGATTTCCAACAAGCAAAAGAAGGAAAACTAACATTCTATCTGGCGCCAAGAATCGAAACAGAATAATGTGAAAACAAAATGCAAATCACAACGGTTTCCTTCACCAAAAACGATTTAGCAAAATATCCATTCCTCAAAGAAACAGCCGAATACGTTAAAAAGCTAAATTTAAAAATTGAAGATTTGGCAAATCCAGAATTTTCCAGCATTCTCGAGCGTGCAGAAGAAAGAGTTGAAGAAGCAATTTTATACACTTTGGTCAGCAGAAAGCTCCGCAATGAAGAAATCGAAATACTCTCCTTCCCAGCTGCAATCATGCTTGCAGTGGCAACAGAAAACTCCTTCATCAAAAAAAGATACGCCCTAGCAGAAGCAAAACAAGCCTACAACGACATGAAAATAGAACCAAAAGAAAGAATTCTAGCCATCGCACAAAATTTCGAGTGGGGACTCACATTAAACGAAAACGCTGGAACCCCATATGAGTTCAAACTACACTTCACAGACTATCTAAAAAATACGACACAACTGCGAGAGAAAAAATGGAAACTCGTCAACCGCCTCCTATCAAACGGAAACATTTACCTAACGAAAACTGAAACTGCCAGACTGCTAAGCGAAGAAGTGCGAAGACAAATTGAAAAAAGACTAAGCGTTGAAGAGCTACCCCAACTTCCGCCAACAATAATGGATATAGCGGAAAAAATAAAAAAGTTGTCTATTGAAAAAATAGGAAAAACCGAAATGGAAGGATTCCCCAAAACCATAACTCAAACAGCCTTTCCACCATGCATAAAAGCCCTATACGAAGCAACGTCAAAAGGACGCCACATCTCACACATAGGCAGATTCACACTAACATCCTTCCTCATAAACATTGGAATGCCACCCGAAAACGTAATTGAACTATTCAAAAATTTCTCCGACTACGACCAAAGAATGACCAACTACCAAGTCGAACACATAGCAGGCGAAAGAGGCTCGAGAACACGATACAAACCACCAAAATGCGAAACACTCAAAACTCACGGCATCTGCGTTAACCCTGACACAATGTGCCAAAACATACGTCATCCATTAGGTTACTATCGTAGGTGTTTGAGGCAATTGCGATTATGATGTTAGTAATTTTGGCGTGTTTAAAGGTAGAATTTATATAGTAAATATGAGATTACTGAAAAACTATTCAAGAGGTAATCACTACGATAAATGCTTACACTTTTCCGTCAGAACTTTCTGAAGATATGGAGAAAGTCTATAGTTCCGAAGAAAATCAACGAGGAATCATTGAGGGAAACTTAAAAGTGCACTCAGAGATAGGTCTAATTCTTCCCACTTATTGTGAAGCGGCAAACATAGGGAAACTGATGGAGGAAATTGAAAATTTAAACCTAAATATCTCCATATTAGTTATAGACGATTCTAGTCCTGATGGGACAGTAGACATTGTAAGAAAAATGCAAAGAAAATATGGCAACATTTTACTTTTTGTAAGGCCTAAAAAATTGGGACTTGGAACAGCGATAACTGACGGATTTAAGATTTTCTTATCTTTAAAAAATTCCCCAAAATACATAGTCACAATGGATGCTGATTACTCCCACAACCCAAAAGATGTGCCTCGGTTAATATCAGCTTTACAGTGTGGATATGACCTTGCAATAGGTAGCAGATACTGTAAAGGGGGTAATACTTTAGATTGGGGTATAATGCGACTTGCAGTAAGCAGAGTTGCCAATCTTGTTGCCTCACTTGTTATTGGAGCGAAACTATGCGATTACACAAGTGGTATGCGGTGTTACTCCGTTAGCCTAATCAAAAGCATTATAGGAGAGTTACATAGTCAAACATATGAAATACAAATCGAAACGATTAGGCAAGCCCATCTGCGGAAGTTTAAGATAAAAGAAGTTCCAATAACGTTTGCAAACAGAAAAAAGGGAAAATCAAAACTAACATTCAATGAGATAAAGCAGTTTGTTCTGCACATTTTTTTAAAGCAGCTTCGAAAATAAAAGAAGTGTAAATGCGCATTGTTTTCTAATTACTGACAAACTTTATCAGCGGAGCTGTTTGATTAAACACTATATAGTCCAAGTAAACATCGGTTGCGTTGGAAACATATAACCCTCTAAATTCAACTTGCGATGCAAACTCGTTTAATTTAAATGGCAAGACAAATTCTTGCCATGTGTTTACCTTTGAAAAATTGTAACCTACAATACTACTTTTGGCTAACGTTTCTCCATGCGAATAATCGAAAACGTCTAAAGAGATAATGTACTCATCTGTAAGATTAGCTATTTTAAGTCTAAATCTAACTTCGTATTCGCCCGGGGGCACTTCAATGTATGGGCCATACCAAAATGTCTCTCCAAACCCGCTGCTTGCTTTGTGCAGTAGTATTTTTTTGCTTACTGATGTTGAATCACTTATAAGTGTAGCGTTAATAAAATAGAGTTCTTGCCAGTTTATTATTCTCGTATAAGGAGAATACAATGATAGATTACCTTCATAGCCTCTCTTATAAAGCAGTAAACTATCCGCTTGAGCTAAAAGCCCAAACTCCTCGCTTTCAATGTAATCTCTAATTAGCATTTTAAAAGTTTTTTGAGGTTCTCCATATTTAAAAATATATTCGTCCGAGGCTGGGATTTGATTGTGGTACCAGAATGAGCAAATATCAACCAAAATGTAATCAACACTGGTAGTGTTCCAATATGCATAGGAATATTTAGAACTGCACACGTGTGGAAAATAATCATTTTGAGTCAAAATGTGAGGGTTAGTGTTAATAGGTATCAACGAAATTACTTTATTTTTCATTTCATCGGTTTTGTTAACTGTTAAAGGAACGTTTTGCATAACTATCTGAGTCGTGAATAATAAAGTGATTAAAGTTGCCATTACCATAACGAGTAAAACGTGTGTTAATGTTTTCTTATTGACTGAAACTTGTTTGTTTATTGTGGAAATTTTTCTGATTCCATAAACGGTTGCTACAAAAATGGTTGGCGTCAACTGAAAAGGGTAATGGTACGCGATGTCAAAATAGTATGGATTAGAAGCCAACATTAGCTCTAAAAGGGTTGGAAGAAAAAGCAGAATGTGTGGGATATCTAGAAATGCGAACATGCATAATGGCAAGAAAAGAGCAGCGAAAAAGATGAGTTTCTGGGATGGCGGATTAGAAAGTTGAGTGATGCTTTCCAATGGATTGCTAATTATATAGGAAAAAACGTTCAATGGACCCCCTTTTCCAAATTCGCCATAAACATTCACAGTGTGATGAGAGTAACCGTAATCCCAAAGAGATTCGTATCCATCTAATCTTACAAATTGACTCACCATGAAAAATGCCAAAAAAAGCCAGGCTATTCCAATAAAAATTGTTAATAGTGCTATAATCACACTCTTATTAATTCTCTTTTTGAGAAGCAATTTTATGTTACCAAAAAAGCCACATAATCCGATGCCAATAGCAATCAGAGACATGTCCTCTTTTACCATTAACAATGCAATTAGAAAAGTGAAGTATCTCCCCCACTTCTCATTTTTATAGAAGTAAAGAGCTGAAAAACCAAAAAGGGGTATGAATGCTTCAGGGTGAAAATCAAAAAGATTTGCTCCGTGAAGTGCAGGATAAAGAAAATATAATGCTGTGAAGGCAACACCATGCTTTGGGCTTTCAAATTCCTTTTTTGCCAAAAAGTAAAGTGGGACTCCGCCTAAAGCTACAGCAATAGCTTGTAATACAAGAAGGGTTGTGGGACTTTGATAAATTGCATAAAATGGTAGACATAGGAAAAGTATTGGCGCGAAGTGTACATGAAAATGACTTCCCAACTCTAAGTTATTATAGAAAAATGTGTGAAAGTTGAGCGTTGTATACATGGACTGAGAGAAAACACCTAAATCCCATGCAGTTGCATGAAAAGTCCAATATTTCATTAGTGATAAATAAGACATTATAATTGCATAAAGAAATACAAAAACTAAAACTGTAAGCAATGCAGCCTTTCTTGTAAAGACAGACTTTAAAAAAAGGCCACTGAAAATCTTTTTTAATTTTCTAATAATGCCCACAAGTCTACTATCGTTAGTAGCTCCATCATCTTGTTTTTCCAATCGAAACCCACATTCTATCTTTTAATAATTGAATTATTTTCATAACTTAAATTTCTTCTTGGATATATAATTCTCATCGAAAAACAGATATTCTGTTCATCATCCTTATCAAGACATAAGTATGACAACCCTAATAATGGTGCAAAGATGTTTAATGTCTTTGAAAGCGTTAAAATAAGTTCGCTTAAAGAGAATTTGGTTAAAGTTTTTAGAAGAATTTTTCCAGAAAATAAATTATTCATAATGGTTATTAGTTATACAGTGACTTTGAGCATAATAAGCATATTGAAGCATTGGTTTTTTCTCTCAACCGCTTGGGACTTGGGCATATTTAATCAAAGCTTCTGGTCAACTATTCATGGACGATTCTTCTACTATACTGTAGAACCATGGTTTGGTGAATGTTTCTTCGCAGCACATTTTTCGCCAATACTTATTTTTCTTGTTCCCTTCTATGCAATTTGTCCTCAACCTGAAACATTGCTTGTTCTACAAAGTTTAATTATAGCAATGGGTGTAGTGCCCCTTTACCACCTTGCCAAGGAAGTGATAAACCGCTCTTTTGCTTTAAAATTAAGTCTAGTTTACATTATTAATCCAACAATTATAGGGGCAAACCTCTTTGACTTTCATGTTGAAATATTCTTACCAATAACGTTAATTAGCCTCATGTACTTTCTGCACAAAAGAAATTTCAAATTCTATACCCTTTTCTTGTTCCTTTCGCTTTCTACACTTGAATTTACCGCTTTTCTAACGTTATTAATTATGATTTACGAGTTAGTTATAAACTTGAGAAGGAAGGACGAGGTTAAACGGCTAGTTCCTTTTGCTGTTTTAACGTTAATTGCGTCAGTTGTCTGGCTGTTTATAGCTTTCTTAGTGAGTTACAGTTTAAGGGTGCCTGAGACAAGAGAGCAGTCAATTTTAATGCCGATAATAATGGAATTGTTTGAAAATCCTGGAAATTTGCTTTTTCGACTTACCGAGAATATGTTTCCTAAACTTTGGTACATCTTAATGATGTTGTGGCCTTTTCTCTTCACTTCTTTACTTTCACCCCGTGTCACTTTAGTCGGACCTTGGCTCTTTGTAGCTTTTGCCTTGAATTACGGTCCTTACTATGCTATTGGGTATCAATATGCTTTGGTGGTTATACCCTTCTTTGCAGTTGCCTCTATTTATGGGACTAAAAGGCTTCTTTCCTACATTGGTACGATGAATTGGGGGAAAATTTCCAAACTTTTGATAGTTTCTGCATTAACCTTTGCAATATGGGCAGTTGCCACATTTCAATTTCCATTAGCATCTTTTGATGTGGCGTATGCCGAAAAAGCAAATCGCATAATTAGTTATTTGCCTGAAAATGCTTCGGTCTTAACAATTAACAGTTTTCATCCTCATGTATCCTCTAGGTACGAGGCATGGGTTTTACCTTTAACTTATAATGAACCTTATGGAGGGTATTACACAGGAATTTCCGATATATGGAAAGCGTATACTCCTAATTTTCTTAGAACTAAAGAACCTGACTTTATTTTATGGGATATCAATAAAGGAGGAATCGAGGCTTATAACTTGAATTTAACAATTCATGAATTGCTTTCTAGAGTAAATTATGGAGTTTACGCTTTTCTAGATGGAATATTGCTTCTTAAAAAAGGATACATGGATACACCACTTATCTATAAGATGACTGATTGCACATATAACTATGCGAACTTCACCATTTATTCCCCTTGCCAGACAATAAGCGATTCCTCATCAAAAAGTGGAACAGTTTTGTTTTATAATGGCACGGAAAACGAAACTTTTTTTGAGATGCGCATGCTTTTTTTGCCAAAAGGAAACTATACTATTAAAATGAGAATAAAAATGTCGGGAATAACAAATGAAACGTCAAATATTTTTATGCTCCAAGTAAATAGTGGATATGAGTATTTGAATTTTACAGTTTTCGCTTGTGATGTACAAGAGAATGTATGGGAAGAGGTTAATTTAGATTTTGAAGTGAAAGATGCCCTAGCCTGCGTAAGTTTAAACGGAAAATCGCTTAGCACTAACATAGCAGTTTACATAGATTATATCAACATTCAAGCGGTTACCCAGAATGAGGGAACATGACATGGATGTTGCTCTGGCAACTCCTATAAGCCTTCGCAGTTTTGGCGGGGCAGAGCGGAAAATATTAGAGGCAGCAAAACTTTTAGCAGAAAAAGGAAACAATGTAAGTATATATGCTCTCCCTTTTACGCACTCTTCTGGTTCAAAAGTGAAGATGAACGATTTGTTTGAAGAACTTGATGTTGAATATCATGAAGGAAAGCATGAAACTATTAAAGCGGATGCAGCCTATTTTGTTTATGCACCAATTGTATGGCGCATGTTCAAGTTCTCATGTCCTACTATAGCTGGGCTTCACTCACCACTACTTTTTTCCTCAAAAGAGGGATTAAAAACATTTTCCAATCCTATATTGATTAGAAAGTATTATGGCTCGCCAGTATATGCCTTTTCTTTTTGGTTTTCTTTTATGTTTAAAAATTGGGACCTTTCGACATTTGAAGCTGTACGCATTTTAGCTCCATACTTTAACGTAAAACATAAACGCGTGTTTTGTATTCCTGACTGGGTTAACTCTGAAATTTTTAAACCTAGAAGCAAACAAAAAAGTGAAAACTTTATGGTATTTTTTGCTGGGAGACACCACTGGGAGAAGGGATTCGACATCTTCCTTAAAGTTGCTTCATTCTTGAATAAAAAAAGATATAACATCAAGTTTGTATGCACTGGAAAAGGCTTTGGACAAGTTGAGGGCAAAGGCTTTTTAATTGACAAAGACTTAGCCGAAGCATATTCGGAAGCCCACCTTGTTCTTTATCCTTCAAGAATGGATACTGTTGGAGGAGTGATAATCGAAGCGTCCGCATGCGGCACTCCAGTGGCAACTACTCCTATTCCTGCTCATTTGCTTAACCTTCCCTTATTTTATGCTACAACTGTTAAAGAATTTGTTGATATTGTTATTAAAGTGTATAATTTATATTTCAATGAAAGAGAAAAGTATTACAGACTTACTCATGAACTTCATGAAAAAGCGATGTATTATAGTACTGATAAAGTTTTCCCAAAATTTGAGTTCATGCTAAAAAGTGTAAGTGAAAAAAATGAATAAAAACCTACGAATATGTGCAATTACCACTTGGCCTCCATATCGAGATGGAATAGCTCTTTACTCTGCAAGATTATATGAAAAGATAGCAGAACTTGCACACATAGAAGTTATGGCAAATAAGACTGGATTTTCTGTCTCGAACATCTCCAATGAAAATGGCATTGTCGTTCATAGAATTTGGAGCAGAAATGCTATTTTCAGTTTATTACGAACGCTTAAACAAACTTTAAAATGCAAGGTGCATTTAGTACATGTGCATTATGGATGGCTTTTGTACGGATATTTTTCAACCTTTCTTATTCCCTTCTTTTTGCTGGCGGTACGTTTAACAAAAAAACCTGCTATTTTAACTTTTCATACCGTTATTCAAAGAAACGCAAAAATTTACAATAATACTGTTCTGAACGGGGCGGCTAACTTTGTTATTTTCGCTTTAACAAAACTATTAACAATATTTTCATGTAAGATTATTGTGCATAACGAATTGATGAAAAAGGTTCTTGAAGGAAACTATAAATGTGAAAGTGGAAAAGTGATCATAATCCCTCATGGAATTGTCAAAGCTGATAAAGACTATTACAGCAAAAATGTTTCCAGCAACAATTTGACACTTTTATCTCTCGGCTTTTTAAGAGAAGAGAAAAAACTTGAACAAGTAATTCAAGGTTTTTACGAATTTTCAAAAGAAAACGCTAATGCAAAACTTCTCTTAGTGGGTGAACGTCACCCCCATGATACTGGTAACTATGCAGAGAAATTAATGAAGCTTATCAGCGAGTTAAAATTGGAAGGTAAAGTGCACCTAGTAAATTTTGTATCAGACGAAATGCTGGATCGACTAATTTATGATTGTGACCTTATAATTCTCGCCTCAACTAAGAATTACTTTATAGAAAGCAGTGGCGCTCTCGCTCGTGTGGCTGACTTTGGGAAACCTATTATATGCAGTAAAGTTTCCAAGTTCCAAGGAGAATTAAGGGATGGATATGATTGTTTCATGTTTCCTCCTGGAAATGTTGATGCGCTTGTAAAAGCAATAAAAATATTAGCTAATAACCGCGAATTAAGGGAAAAACTTGTTTCAAATCTAAAAGGAAATTTCGGCGAAAGAGATTGGGCTTATGTGGCTAGGTTACATCTAAAATGTTATCGTTCCTTGCTTAGAACAAGTTAATTAGGTTAATGAAAAATTGACAATAAGAAATAGATTGAACAGCCTTTTAACCTTATAAGTTAGCTATTCACTAATCTGTATTGAGTTAATATGGAGTTTAATGTTACTATAGTGAGTGATCCTCTACTAAGCGAGTTTGGACCTACACGACCACCGCTCTTAATTGCCGAAGAACTTGTAAACAGAAATTTTCAAGTGAAAATTGTTTCCATGAAAGTTACAGAGGATGTTAAAAATTTGCTCCAATCAAGAGGTGTCCAAGTTTTTAGCCTTACTAAAGGAAAAAGTTCAAAAAATGAATCTTTGGATTGGTTTAAATCATGGGTTATGGAGAGTTTTTTTTCTGGAAATTCGAAAAAAATTCCTAAAATTACAGGTGTTGCGCTTAATTTTTCAAACACTATTGTTATTCCTTCTAAGTGTTGGTATGCTCAAGGTCCACCTACGGTTACGCTCAATAATATTAAGGACGCACTCGCCGCACATTATAAACTAATCTATAATTTAAGTTCTAAATGTTTGGAGTTTTTAGACAAAAGAAGTATGAAAAAATTTGCTGAAAACTCTGAAATAGTGGTAGCAAACTCCCATTATTTAAGAGATGTTTACCATTCGTTTGGTGTTAAAGTATCTAAGGTAATATATCCTCCCTTAGACTGTCAACTATTTCGTTCAAAAAAGTCAAGTTCTCATTCTGATTACATATTAACTTATTTTGGTAAAGAAATGAAGCTGACTATAATCAAAAAACTGGCAGATTTTGGAATTGACCTAGTGATTTTTGGTGGGAAAATTTCTGCTGCCCCAAAATGGCTGATAAAACACCCGAAAATTCACTTTTTTGGTCGAATACGTAATGAAAAACTCGTTTACCTTTATTCCAACGCCCTCTTTACTGTATATCCCTTTCTAGACGAACCATTTGGGTATATCCCGATTGAAAGTATGGCATGCGGGACTCCTGTTCTGACATTTAATAAGCAAGGACCAGGCGAAACTGTGCAGAACGAAGTCACGGGGTGGCTTGTCAAAACGGATGAAGAGATGATAAAACTAGCTCTCTCTATATGGAAAAATGGTTACTCCTCTTTAATGCGAAGAGAATGTGAGAGAAGGGCGCAACTTTTTGATAAGAAAAAAATCGTGGAGGAATGGATGTACCTATTGAAAGAATAGTTTGCTTTAGGCTACAAAGACAATTAAGGCAAAAGAAATAGTTTTTACTCACCACCACTCTTTTTAGAATGTGATGTCTCGGTCAAAAATCTTTATTCAGAAAATGTTCCGTAAATATTACCAAGAGAACTCTTTATTTCTCAAGGCTCCTTCGGAAATTGAAAAACGCGAATTTGGGTTTAACCTTTTCGAGGAGGGCATGTTACGTCATAAAAAATTTAGAAATAAGGATGAGCTTGAAATATTTTTAAGAGATTTTGCCCCCTCGGATGTTTACTATTCTTGTGCCTATTATGAAGATCCAGATGCTGAAATGGAAAAGAAGGGTTGGTTTGGGGCTGACTTAATTTTTGATATAGACGCTGACCACGTTACTACTTCTTGCAGTAAGGTTCATGATGAATGGATTTGTGGCAACTGTGGGTTTTCTGGAAAGGGAATTGAGCCTGAAAAATGTCCAGTTTGTGGTGGCGAAAAGTTCGAAGTGAACACTTGGCCTTGTGAAGAGTGCTTGGCTTCTGCAAAAGCGGAAACTGTGAAACTTTTAGACATGTTAATGCAAGATTTTGGTTTTTCTGAAAAAGAGTTGCATGTATTTTTTTCGGGGCATCGTGGCTATCATGTTCATGTAGAAAGTGAAGCGGTAAAAAGTTTAGATGCGATTGCACGTAAAGAGATAGTGGACTACGTTTGTGGTTTAGGGTTCGACGCAACACTTCAAGGCTTGAGCGAAAGAGACTCCTATGCTTTTGAAAGTCTAAACCTAAATAGTTCTGGATGGCGTAGAAGAGTTGCCCGTGACATTTATGATTTTTTACTTAATGCTAACCCAGATGATTATAAAAGTTTAGGAGTGAAAGGAAACATTGCCAAAGCCATAATAAAGAACAAGGACGCTATTTTAAAAAAGCTAAGCGCTCCAGGTTCCTATGGTGCTGTCAAAGGAGTAGGTTTTGAGACTTTGAAGAAGATTGCTGAATATTGCGCGAAGTCTCAGGCAGCGCAGGTTGACACTGTTGTTACAACGGATATTCATCGTTTAATTAGGTTGGCTAACACGTTGCATGGCAAAACTGGCTTAAAAAAGGTTGAGTTTCCAATTTCTAAAATCGAAGAATTTGATCCATTTGAAAATGCGGTAGCCTTCAAAAATGGAACCGCAACCGTTTTTGTTTCTGATGCGCCAAAGTTTAAGCTTGGCAATGAAATTTTTGGTCCGTACAAAAATCAAAAAATTGAATTACCCATGGCTGCGGCCGTTCTGCTTGTATGTAAGGATAGGGCGGAGGTTGTAAAGTAAAATGTATAATGAGTTATACGAAGTTTGGAGACAGGAACTTGAGAATGTGGAACTTGTAAAGCTTCCAGACGATTTTTACTCGAGAATTACTGATTATCTGAAGAGAGTTAGAGAAGAAAGTCGAATGCTTGATAAAAGAACTGTGAAGGCAAATCTTCTCAAGAAAGAATGGCAGAATGTTAAACGCATGCTCCGGGAATTGATTAGAGCACGTTACAAAAAGTTGATCAAAAAAGTGGCTAAAGGCGAAAAAATTCCGGCAGATGCTTTAACGATGGAGGAAAAGAAAATTTTTACTGATGTTTCATCTTTTGCAGAAGCATATCAAAACTTTGCTAAAAACCTTATCCGAGGACAATTTTTGAAGATCAATGTTGAAAAGGAACATAAAATTGTTGTTTTACGCTTTAGGAAGGATGTGCCGGCGATTATCGGTTCAGA
>Ga0315298_1000328_pt1 | contig 93871 bp, 92 predicted proteins | sample WHS_1_MG_FD_203077 | JGI IMG/M metagenome (GOLD analysis project Ga0315298, IMG submission 203077) | Extremophilic microbial mat communities from Washburn Hot Springs, YNP, Wyoming, USA - WHS_1_MG | ecosystem: Environmental > Aquatic > Thermal springs > Hot (42-90C) | place: USA: Wyoming...
CTGGTAAATGCTGGAGCTGATATAATAATATCCGATTTCGGGAATAGCAAACCACTAATTAAATATCTGTTCAAGGAAGAATGATTATTCGATAGGTTCTTTTTAATTTTAAGTTATTTATTCTTATCTTGCTTGCTATTTTCAGTGAATAATTAAATGATCTATACTAATTGAGTTTTATCATTAGCCCCAGCCCCCGGTACACCCTCTTAAAAATTTATTATCTAGATACGTTAAAACTGCAAGGGGCCAGTGGCTCAGCTTGGTTAGAGCATCCGGCTGATAAGTGCGCCCTAAGACACCGGAATGCTACAATTCCCGGAAGGTCAGGAGTTCGAATCTCCTCTGGCCCATTCTAATGAAAAACTAAAGCCACTAAGTTAGACGAGAAGCTTAGATTCGAGTTCCTGCGCTATCTCCGCACGCGGTAAGTGCACGCAATCTCAACTCTAGATTGGATGGTACCATGAAAAAACTTGTGTATTTACCTCAAATAAAGACCCTTGATACCGAGATCTGCCAGAAGTCCAAATTAAAACATCTTGGTGTTCAGGCTGTCGTAATCAACTTCAATATGGTCATGAAATATCTATTTCACCTATAGAAACAAGTTTAAAAGCAACGTCTTTAGTATCTGGTTTCATGCTGCAAAAGGGAGATTTCATAAAGATCGATTACACACTCACCGTCAAAGAGACGGGAGAGCTCATTGATACCACGATCGAAGAGGAGGCAAAAAAGCACAACAAATACGAGGAAAACAGAAAATACACGCCAGAGCTTATCATCCTTGGAGAGGGTTGGGTACCAAAGGGCCTTGAGGACGCGCTCTTCGAAATGGAAGCTGGTGGGGAGCGCATCATAGAGCTCGCTCCCGAAAAGGCGTTCGGCCCGAGGGATGCTAACAAGATCAGAACAATATCCCTCAGGAAGTTCAAAGATAGAAGAGGGCTCACCGTCGGCGCCAGAGTGGAGGTAGACGGCAAAATTGGAGTCGTAAAGTCGATAGGTGCTGGGAGGGTAGTAATAGACTTTAACCCCCCTCTTTCGGGCAGGACGCTCATATACAGTGTAAAGGTCTTGGAGAAGATAACCTCTGACAGAGAAAGAGTGGTCGAGTTGATCCGAAAGAGGCTACCCGTCGCCAAGGCTGAAGATTTCTCTGTAGAGATCTCAGAAAAACGGGTTAGGATAAGGTTACCCGAAGAGATTTTTCTCGCAGAAGGATTGCAGTACATGAAAAGGGCGTTGTTCAACGATATAACCAACCACCTAGGTGGAATCGAGGAAGTGGTTTTCGAAGAAGTCCTGAAAACGAGGCATCCAACTGAGCAGAGCGAACAAGAACAGACCGTCACGCAGGTTGCTAAGGAGGAACTTGGCCAGCCGTAAGCATCGCGTGAAGTTGGTTGAAGTATTGATGTTCTTTGTCCGTAGAGCGCAAGCTCAAAGTTTTTAACGAAGCTATAGTTTACAGCGCTCAGAGTCATGAGCGTAGATGATGTGGAGCTGGAAAAGATCAAGCTCAAAAAGCTCGCAAAACTTCTAGGCAAAAGGCCCGATGAGAAGAAAGAACCGGAAAAGGCGGCCGATGGCAACGATGTCTTATACCAACATCTTTATGACAGGGCAGACGAGGTCCTGAAGGCTGCGGAGGAACAGTTTCCGAAAGAGACTGAACAGGTGAAAGCAGCACTAGTTAAGATGTACAGGAGCGGACGAATAGTGGGCAATATTTCTGGAGGTGAGTTGCTCATGCTGTTCCGTAGTCTTGGAATGCCCTTACATCTGGACACGCGTATAACGATCGTTGAGCATGGCAAAGCAAAATCACTGCAAGAAAAGTTTAAAGAGAGTTTGGAAGACGGAGATTAGTGTTCAAGGCAAACTATGGCATTACTTCTGTGACATGCATTAACAGCGTCTAAGAAGCGATATGCACCAAAGCCTATTTACAGATTTCGAGTGAAGCCTTAGAAAAACCCTGCTATTTTCGTTGTAGCCTCTGAGCAGCACTTAAAGCTAGACTCGAAATGCTGCTCAATATAGCCTACACTTTCATTGGCGCTCATAACCTAAAAATGCGTAACTCGAAAGCAAAACTTTTAAAATCCTAAAATGATACCCCATTCCGTGTTCGAAGAAGACGAGGAACTCAGGAGAATTTTAGACAACAAGTTCAAGGAAGCCATCAGGTCGGGCTTCAAGGACAAACGCACAAACATCTATCGAGGGGATGTAGAAGCCATTAAAAATTGTGAGCCGATCATCGTAACTGACCAAAACTTCGGAGAAATAATCGCCTCTGAAAAACCAGTCGTTGTAGACTTCTGGGCGGAGTGGTGTGGACCCTGTAGAGTCTTAGGCCCTATAATATCGCAACTGGCTCGGGAGTATTGCGAAAAAATAACGTTCGGAAAACTAAATGTCGACGAAAATCCATCAACTCCATCACGCTTCAACATTTTCAGTATACCCACGCTCCTCTTCTTCAAAGGTGGGTTGCTCAGAGAGCGCATTACAGGGTTAATTCCCAAAAAACAAATAGAAAATGTGATACTGAACCTCATTGACTGAACAATTACTAAAAGGGTTTGCACGATGTAAACTTTAAAAAAGCGGTTTATAGGACTCGGGCATCGGACTTGAAATTCATTCGTTGCAAAGACATTACAAGGAAACTATCAGGTAAGGTTGCGATACTAGGCGCTGGTCCTGCGGGATTGACGGCTGCTGGGTCGCTTATTTGCGATGGCTTAAATGTAGACGTCTACGATATGCTCTATGAACCCGGGGGATTGTTAATCTTCGGTATACCTGATTTCAGAATACCAAAGGACGGCGTCAAGAGCGGTATCGAAGAACTAGTGAAAGCTGGTGTTTCATTCACGATGAAAAAGAAAGTAGGAGACGATGAACGTTCAGACATCATGCTTGATGAAATCCTAGCACGATATGATGCAACGCTCATAGCCACAGGAGCATGGGAACCTAGGAAGATGAACGTGGAAGGTGAGGACTTAAGAGGCGTGTTCCATGCAGCGCCCTACATAGTATCATATTATTCTGCCAAGCTTGGTTACACGAGCTCTTACCCAGCGTTGGGCAGAAGTGTAGCTGTTATCGGCGGCGGTTTAACCGCCGTCGACTCCTGCCTTGTGGCGCTTGAACAGGGAGTAGATGACGTATACTTGGTATACAGGAGAACCAGGAAAGAAGCCCCAGCAGGCGAGAAGGAGTTGATTGCTCTTGAAAGAAAGGGCGTCAGGATGCTCGAGCTTAAGGTTCCGAAGAAGTTCCTCGGAGATGAAGGCAAGGTTCAGAGCATAATAACTTTGGACATGAAGCTTGGTCCGCCGGACAAGAGCGGAAGACCAGCACCCGAACCAATACCGAACTCCGAAAAGGAGATCTTCGTGGATTCCATCATAATCGCTATCGGTGGTCTTCCAACTCCTCCTTTCAAAAAAGGGACTTACGGTATAAGGTTGACGAGCGACGGCAAGGTGCTCGTCAACGACAGGAAAATGACTACAAGGAAAGGCGTCTTTGCGGCTGGCGATGTTGAGACCGGGCCGTCTCTCATCGGACCTGCGATCAAGAGCGGTTTAGATGCAGCATTGGCGATAAAAGAGTATATGGTCAGCAAACACTGGAACTAAAATTCAATCTTCTGACATTAAAGTTTTCGAGTATACAAAAACCGATAAAAATATATACTGGTTCTTTAAAATACTGGTTATTCATGAGAAACATCGGTGCTAGTCACATTAGAATATTGGACAGGATAGCGCTCCACAAGTCTGGCATCTCTTTCAACAAGCTCGCAGAGGAGCTTGAAGGTCATATCTCCAGAGTTTCGTTATCCAGAGGCCTAAGGGAGCTTTGCAACATGGGTTATGTTAAATCGGTACGCGATGTTACGCATAGACAGAGGAAAATCTTCAGGCTCAATGATGATTTATCCCTTCTCGTGGAAAAAACAAAGCTGAGGCTACTAGATAGAAAGCTAACGAAAAGGAGAGCTTCACGTATCGTACTTAAATACATTTCTTTGTACGGTGAACTCACTAAACAAAACAAGTCACAATTTTTACAAGATTATTTGAAGCACAGACTCGCTATGAACTTTTTGAACCTTTTGGAGATGTTGAGGTGATCTCCCATGCGGAGGCTGTTCTTAAAGATCAATGCGATGAAGGGTGGCAATCCAACTCAAGAGAGATTGGAAAATGCAATGAAGCTAATGAGCAGATACGATCAGGTCTTAATCAGTTTCGAAGGTGGAAGTGTAAACGAGATTTTCGAGATCCTAAGGCAGATGATATGTGCGAACGTAACATCGACACTCATGGTCTACTTCGGAAAGAAAACGTGTCCAGAGGGGTATGACGAGATATCGGTCTAATTCTGAAAATAATTAGGTGGTGCTGATGGAAGAGGGGCCGTTCGATGTGCTCATATCAACCGACAGGACTCTCATGAGCAATCACCATGGCAAGGAGTTCTTGGGTTTCATGACAACCGGCCCCCCGGTAGTTTTACCTGAGACTTTGTGGACGGCAATCGCGGCTCCAAAGATAAAGGTCGATAGACTAGGTAGGCCATTAGAGGCTCCTTATGGCCTGAGGAAGATTGAAGCTGCGCTCACAAATGCCGGCATAAGGGCTGCTGTGATAGACCCAGACTATTTAAAAAAACACCTGAAGTCTGCAAAGGTTCTAGCTATAGGCCATCACGACTACTTCGCTATGGGTCCTCCTAGCAGTGAGTGGTGGGTCTTGACTGGAAAGGAGCCAGTTAATTCCAAAAACTTCAGAAAGTTCATACAAAAGCCTGAGATAAAGAGTGCCAAAAAGAGTGGTTTGAAAATAATAGTCGGAGGACCTGCCGCGTGGCAATGGTTGTGGATGCCGGAGGCTTTTGAAAAATGGGGAGTAGATACAATAGTAGAAGGAGAGGCCGACAGACTGATCGTCGATTTGGTCGAGAACGCGCTCTCTGGCAAACCGCTTCCGAAGTACGTCCGTATTGGCGTCGAAGGCTCCCCAAAACTTGAAGAGATACCCCTCATAAAACACGCGTCGGTAAACGGCCTTGTGGAGGTAATGAGAGGCTGCCCTAGGGGTTGTAGGTTTTGTTCGGTTACTCTGAAACCTATGAGGTGCTATACGCTAGAAATGATTGAGAGAGAGCTTCAAGTGAACGCATCGGAGGGAGTTAGGCGTTGTTTACTTCATGCCGAGGACGTCCTGCTTTATGGTGCTGATGGCATCAAACCGAGGCCGGAGCCTCTGATAAACCTTCATAACATAGTAAAGAAGTACTTCAATGATGTTTGCTGGAGTCACGTGAGCCTATCAGCTGTTAAATACGCAGAGGAGAACAGCTCCCTGATAACCCGCCTGTCTGAGTTGCTACTTCCAAGCGAGCACGATATGATCGGCGTCGAAGTGGGCATTGAGACCGGATCGACCCGATTGGCCGAAAAGTTGATGCCAACTAAAGCCTCGCCCTACCCTATCAACTCCTGGCCTGAAGTAGTTAAGGATGCCTTCGCCATTATGCATGAAGCCAGAATAATACCGGCTGCGACCATCATCATAGGTTTTCCTGGAGAAAGCGCCGAAGACGTGATGAAAACGACTGAGCTCGTAGAAGATCTCAGAGAGTTCAGAAGTCTGATCGTACCTATGTATTTCGTACCCCTCGGGGCTCTCAAAAACAAAGATTGGTATAGGACCAAACCCAGCGAAGAACAAATGGAGCTGATGAAGACCTGTCTAAGACATGATTTGCTCTGGATCAGCAGGATATCTGATTGGTATCTCAAAGACATAAACCCCCTCGCTAGGATTCTGCTAAGGTCGGTGTTATTCTCGGTGAAAAAGCTAGCTGAGTGGTATCGCCTCCTATAAAAGGAGCCCAATCGCGTGAAAAATTAATGCTCTGCCTTAAGGGCAGAGGGCAGACTTGGTGAACGTTTAAAGGGCCTTCATGCTAAAAGCTATTTATTTAACCTCCTAATGTATCGTGAGTGCCGGGATCGCATAGCTTGGAAGTGCGCGGGCCTTGAGAATTTGCACCCGAGCTAGCCCGTGGCCCTTGAGGGCCGCAGGGGTTCGAGTAAAACGTAGAGATTCCCCTTCCCGGCGTATCCCCCAGATATGTTTATCTTCTCTTTCGTTGTCTAGAATTTCGTGACCGGTGGTTTCGAATATCTAGATCACACATCCGATGTTCTCGTAAGGGCTTATGGAACCGGTCTCGAAGAGGCCTTCGAGCAAGCGGCTAGGGCCCTAATGGGCATCTTGATTCAAAATTTGCAGAGCGTGTCACCGACTCTTAGAAAGTGCTTCAGCGTTTCAGGCAACTCTCTAGAAGAGCTTCTGTACAAGTATTTGGAAGAGTTCCTTTATATCTTCGACACCGAAAGATTAGTTTTCTCAAGCTTCGAAATAAAAATAGGGAACGCCGAACCGGGGTTTAAAGCAGATGTCATAGCTTATGGTGAGAAATTCAACCAATTGAAGCACAGGCCTGGCATAGAGGTAAAGGCAGTAACATATCACATGATGAATATAAGCCAACACGAGGACACAATAGAGATGCTGTTCCTCCTCGACATATAAGTCATCAGACTTAAGGACTTAAAGTCAGGCTAAAAAGTCATAACGCGTTCGAAAAAAGCTTTTAAGCTACGTGCAGTGGGATATTACACCCATTTCTAAAAGTTCGAACCCAGAATAAAAATTAATATACTCTTAACGTCTCAAAAAATCCGAAAATAGGGAGGTGAGTTAAGAATTTGTCTGAAGAACTGTCGCTTAGCGCAATGCAACGCATAATAAAGAAAAGCGGGGCTGAAAGAGTAGGAGAAGATGCTGTTGAGGAGCTTGCGAAGCTGCTTGAGAGTGTTGGCTTGAGAGTAGCTGCTAAAGCTGTTGAACTCGCGGCTCACGCCGGAAGAAAAACCGTCAAAGCCTCGGACATACAGATAGCCTCTAAAGAAGTCATAAAGTGACGAATCAGAGCACATTTTCACCCAATTTCTTGATTGATTTTATTTAATGGTTGCATAGGGCTATCCTGCTGCTAGAGCCGATAGTCGAAAGTTTAAAGCAAAAATATTCACAAGGTTTCACACAAGAGGCTTCGTATATCGCTGTTGAAATTCAATACAGGGTCATTGAAACTAGTCGATTCGTTTTATTCGTGGGCGGTCAGGATATCTAATATTAATTGAGGCAATCTAAGGACTTTTGTCTTCTAAAAGTCCTCACGAGCGCGCAGCGCGCGCTGTCACTTTTAAAACTCGTCTTAAATTCTAATAGTTTAGTACATCCTAAATCAAGTCCAAATTTTCTTAAAACTGCACATGCTTCCAGACCCGCTGGAAAAAAAGATAAATATCACGTCTCTAACGTTTTAAACCCGGCCAGGTAGCTCAACCTGGGAGAGCGCTCGGCTGAAGTACTCCGAAAGAAGTTAAGTGAACCAGATACCGAGCTGTTGCAGGTTCAAATCCTGCCCTGGCCACTTTGCAAAAAAGCTTTTTATTTACCCCCGAGACACCATACTGCTATTAGGTTACATAAATTTATTTTTTTAAAACAAGTGACTATCGATGCCGTATCATGCTTTCCACCATTTGCTGACTAAGTAAGTGACTTCGTTCCTCGCCTCGTTCACGACAGCAAAAACGAACCTTTTCTTTACAGTAGTCGCTAGTCTGCCGGCCCTCACAAGGTCAGGAGCCGTCATGAAATCTTCCTCGTTCATGACCAATATCAAAAAGGGCGCATGGTCTATGCCTGGGCCAAACTCATACACTGCAAAATCACAACCAAATTTTATCCCCGGAGTTACCACATAATCCTTACTCCTAAGATCCTCGTAAACAAGGTATTTCATAGAAAAGCCCTCGTGCAACCTGCTTGCAATCCTTTGAAGCGCTGTAGCGTTCAGATCCCGCTTTCCGCTGAAAACTCTTATAATGCTCCTTTTTAAAAGATAAAGTCCCTCAATTAAGTCCAACGAAAGCGGAGCATCAAAGTTAAAATCCTTGGGCTTCGGTATACCGACCGGCTTGCCAAAGTAACCCATCTTGTAAAGCTGTCTTGAGGACTCATGGTCCCAGACAATAAGCCTGTCACCAACCAGGTCTACAAGGAACGGCTTTCCCTGTTCGTTCATGGGCACTCACAAGGCGCTTAACGCCAATATGCGCGCAGAGTCCGTAGCATCCTCTGCCTTATCAGATATTTCTTCAAGCATATCAGCTATATCCTTAAGAACTAAAATCGTAGAGAACAGGGAGTTGGAGTAGGCTATAGAGAGTACAACAGCCCTGTAACATTCGTCAACCTTTCTCTCTTGAGCTTCAACCTCAACCGCCAAGCTCTCAACCCTCTCGGTGTTAAAGTTCAGCGCGAATACAACCTCTCTTAGTTTAAGTACGCAATCAAGGACTCCCTCTGAGAGCTCAGCGATCTTCGTAAGGAGGTTGTTCGCGATCTGGCCCTTTCTTTCAATCAGGTCCATCAGTCTATAGGCTACGCCCTCGGCGAGGTCCGATATCTCTGTAATAGGAACTGCTAACCTCAGAAAGTCCTCTCTACTCAACAGTATCGCACCAGCAGCTATTAATTCGTTTGAAAGATTGCGTTTGAGCACCAACGCCCTTTCCTTAGCGACTTTAATCTCTTCAAAGATGGGCCTCATCTCGTCTAACTTTTTCGGATCGTATGAGGTTATCATTCTATGCAAAGATCTCATGGAATCGGATGAATGTCTAACTAAGTCTTGGCACATCTGCAAGACTTCTCTCTTTTGCCTAGTCGCTGTTTCCACGGGAAGCATCGTCGCCACCTCCCCCCAGGTCTAAAAATTAACTAATATATTACGACACCAAGCTTTTTAAATCTGTCGGAAGAGAAAACTGAAAATAGTAAAACCTTTTTATCCACATAAATAAAGCTTATCTGAAACGCAAATTCACTTTTCTTTTGTCTCAAGAACCTACCGGCTCAGTCGTGTGGTTCAAGGCTTATACAATGTTTGTTGCATTTTGAACGTTTAAATAATTGTTTTCTCAAAATCGTGTTAGGGGAACGTCTCATACGTCTCCCTAGTTCCCAATTCTCCAGCGAAATTGTGTAACATCATAGCTTTAACGCTTTGCGTATCGAAATCGTGACCCAATAACCAACCGAGTTTGACATACGCTACTTCGGTCAGCATGTCCTGAAGGAAAAGTGCTCCAGCCTTCAGTAATATTCTTCCATTTCTATAAACGTAAGGGTCTGTCCTGCCATTGATGCATTGGGATGTGATACAAACCACAACATCTTCGTGCAAGGCCCTCTCGATTTTAGGCAACCAAGATTTACTATCGTCTAATGTTAAAGTTGGCACGTGTCCTAGACCAGTACCTTCAATGACAACTCCCCTGTATCCTCTGTCGACCAATAAGTCAAGGAGCTCGGGGTTCGATCCCGGATATGTCTTTATTATTGCGATTTTCTCCTCAAACACAGCGTCATACCAAGGGGGATCTTTAGACCTGGGTTTTATGAGGTCCGAAAAAAGCTCGATCTTGCCATCAAGCCAAACCCTTCCAATCGGGGGCTCGTTGATAGATCTGAAGGCATCTCTTCTTGAGGTGTGCATCTTTCGTGCTCTAGTTCCCCTTATCAGTGTCACATATTCGTCTGACGGTGTACCGTGCATTGCTATTGCCACGAGAGCAGCGTTCATCCTAGAGGCTGCTATGGAAGCCCCTATTATGTTGAGGTCGGAATCTCTAGAAGCTCTATCACTCGACCTCTGTGCTCCAGTCAGCACTACCGGAACATTGATGCCTCTCACCATAAAAGAGAGTGCAGCAGCCGTGTAGTGCATGGTATCAGTTCCGTGTAGTATTACTACGCCGGAATCACCCTCACTTATCAACTTTACAACCTTCTTAGCCAAGAAGATCCATTCCAAAGGAGACATGTCTTCCGATGCCAATCTGAACGGCATCAGCACGTTTCTCAGGTGCACGATCTTAAGAAGTTCAGGTACGCCGAATAGAAGTTCCTGAGGCGAGATGTGCCACGCCACTGCGCCAGTCATGTAATCCACTCTGGAGCTTATGGTTCCACCTGTTGATATTATCGAGATAGATGGCAATGTCGTATCCTGCTCAACCTCTCTAAGCGAAGGAAACACGCCAAGTGAAACCCTCTCCTGCAGTCGTTCCACAGTTGTCGATTCGTCCAACCTTATGCCGACGTTGTAACCGTTATCAAGCTTTAGGACCAAGACATCGCTGTCTCCAAAGTCAACTTCCTCTCTGGGCATCAAGTATCCAACTATTTCAACGTCTTCCTTCAACAACCTTAGCTTATCGCCTATCTGTGCTCCAATATAGTCAAGCACCTTTTGTACTTTCTCAGAGTATGGCATCTCACTCTACCTCCTTCAAATACTCCCAGAGTATTTTGCTTACCAAGTTACCACTCGCCCTTCCTCTGAATCGCGACATTGTTACTCCCATGAGCGCTTTGTGAGCCTGCTCCAATCCCCTAGATCTGATGAAATCTCTTTTCGACTCCACAAGATCCTTTACAAAGGTTCTAAGCTCCACCTCATCAACAGCCCTTCCCGAGAGTTCGAGAAACGCCTCCTCAGGACTTTTACCGGAGGCCATAATTTTTAAAACATCGTCGATAGCCTCCCTGGGTAAGCCTGAACGGCTGAACCTTATGAACAACTCTTTCAACTTATCCTCTGGAATATTGTCCACACTTACTCCCTCTCGCCTGAGAAAAGGCAGGGAATTAAGTATGGTCGAAGCCGTCATAACCGCATCGGCACCCTCAAAAACAGCTTCTTCGAAAAGTTGGAACATAGGCGATCTTAGCATCTGCGCAGCCATGTGCTCAGTCAATCCCATCGACTTGTACTGCTCAAGTTTGTGCGAAGGCAGTGGTGGGACCCTACGCCTCGCCTCCGAAAGCATCTTGGATGTTATTACGACAGGAGGAACATCAGTCTCTGGATACATCCTAGAAGGTCCAGGAAGCGGTCGCATGTAAGATGTCGTTCCATCGTCATTCGCTCTTCTTGTTTCCGAAGGCACTCCGAGGAGCGCTGATACGGTCCTTTCATAGACGGCCGCAAGTGCTCTTTCAGCCCTGTCCTTGGGTCCAGTAACCAGTACGAAAGCATCCTCCGGCCCAGCTTTCAACGCCTCCCTAACATTTTGGAGGTCGTCTTCTGAAAGCCCATACCTTGGCATCTCATCAGAGTGCATTATGCCTCCAACACCTCCCCATACCTTAGCATAGTCAGCCAGCTCGGTGCCAAACCTCCGTCCTGGTTGCAGCTCTCTTTTGAGCATGCCTGCGAACTTAGGAAGTTTTAATCCTGCAACAATACCACCTGCCTCCACAGATGACGATATCATCTCACTGCATGTGTTCTTTAACGCGTTGTTGAGGATAATCACGACCTTGTCGAATGAAGATGCCCCTCTCTGCTTCAACTCGTCCCTAAGCTCTAGTAGATTGGTCTGTCTCTGCGCTTCTAGTTCTACGATCTTGGGTATTAACCTAAGGTCTTGAACTCCCTTGATCTCCTGTCGGCTTCCACCCTCGACGCTTATGTTTATGTCCTGTCTTATTGTCCCAAGGCCTCTTTGCACATCTCCAGTAAGGCGCATCATGAGGCCGACTTCCTCGGCAAGTTCTGCAGCCTGCTCAGGGGACCTTATATCTGGGGCGGTAGCCAACTCTACGAGAGGTATAGCTAGCCTGTCAAGTTTGTAAGAAGCCTCAGCACCACCCTTCTCAACTATGAAAGCCGATTCCTCTTCGAGACACAGGGTTTTAAGACCAACATTTCCCTCCGAGGTCTTTATATATGATTCGGGAGTTCCAAGCGCAACAAGTGCTGTTCTCTGAAAGCCGCTTGTATTGCTACCGTCTATTACCGTTTTTCTCATCACTCTGACTTCATCTACAACCCTCATCTTAAAGTACAACGCCATCTTCAGCGCGATCATCAAAGCTTCTTCGTTCAGCGGAAAAGGAGGTGCTTCATCGAGCTCAACAAGACATGAGGAATTCCTGTTGAAGCCGTAATTAAAAGTCCTGCTCCTAGCAGCCTCAACAGCTGCTGCTGGATCAAGTTCCCCAAGTTCACTTGAGGAAATTCTCAACTTTCTCGTTATCCAACGGTCTGGCTCCAGATTTAGGTTGGATGGGCAGTGACAAAACAACTTTCTGGAACAAAGCCTCTGGTGCCACTCCAAACCAACCCTAACCTTTATTTTCATCTGGTTGTTCATACCTCGCTTTTTCAACTGGTGGGTTATCTGAAGCCCGCCTTATATTTGTTCATCAGAATTGAAAAACGTGTATAGTTCTAAACGAGGCTGGGCATCGCATTGAATGCACGTTTATTCGTCTTTCCAGAATTGCGTCAAAACGCATCTTAATTTAGAGATCTATGTGTCCTCGTATCCTTCGATAAACCTCTCAAACTTAATCTTTGCCTCGTCGAAGGGCATCTGTACAGGCGGATGCTTGAACGCGTAAGCTGATACGCTCACAAGAGGTCCTGAAAGTCTTCTATCCAAGGCTAGTTTAACCGCTCTTATAACATCTATCATTACGCCTGAGCTGTTCGGCGCGTCCACAACCGAAAGCTTCAGGTCAAGCTTCGCAATCGTACCGCCAAAATATTTTCCCTTTATCCATATATAGCAAACTTTTTCGTTCCTTAAAAAGGGAACGTAATCGCTCGGTCCTATCCTGAGCGGGGCATCATAAGGTAGCATCGCCTTAACGGCACTGGTCTTGCTTTCCCTCTTAGTCACCAGCCTCTCTTGTTCCAACATATTAAGAAAGTCTGCATCGCCACCGACATTGAGCTGATAGCTCTCTTCTACCTTAACTCCTCTATCTACAAAAAGTTTTACTAACGCCTTATGTATAATCGTGGCCCCAATCTGACTCATGACGTCATCGCCCGCTATCGGAATCCCCCTATCTTTGAATCTGTTTTGCCAAGAACGATCTGATGCTATGAAAGTCGGCATCGCGTTTACAAATGCAACTCCTGCTCTTAATGCGCTCTCTGCATAAAACCTACTGCCGTTTTCACTACCTACCGGAAGATAGTTTATGAGGATCTCTGCACCAGTGCTTTTAAGCACATCAGCCACGTTAACCTCAGGGGAATTCGATACCTCTATATTCTCGCTAAGATATTTGCCAAAACCATCTAGCAAAGGGCCTCTTTCTACAACAACTCCTAGCTTAGGAACCTCGCAAAATCTGACCGTGTTGTTAGGCTCCTCGAAGATCGCCTCAGATAAATCCTTACCAACTTTCTGCTCGGAGACATCAAATGCGGCAACGAACTCTATATCTCCAGGTGAATATCTCCCAACAGTCGGGTGCGCAAGTCCTTCAAAATTGGTAGTATCTTTATAGTAGAAGACCCCCTGCACCAGTGCGGACGCACAATTTCCAACGCCTGCAAGCGCAACTCTTATCTTCTCTTTGGCCATGTGCGTATATCCGAGCATTAAATCAATATAAATATCTTTCTTTATCTCATTTTTATTAAATTAAAAATCAACCACCACTGTTCTATTTATTTCTGGTGCTGGTCCTGCTCTCAGCATCACCAAAGGCAAAGCAATGTACCAGCAACGAGGATGAAGAAGCGGTGCCTAAAAATGCCACAAATAGATCTCGTGGCGAATCTGCAATAGGCATTCCAACAATAAGAGGCGAGAGCAGCGAAATTGAATAGAAGACCAAAAGATAGAACCCATTTAAGGCGCACAACCATCTCCCAATCTTAATGCCCCTGTACCTAAACGTCATAGCGATTGGGCACAGCACGGCCGACATTAGTGCTATGAGATTTAGGGGTTTAATGAACAGTAATATGTAAATACTTATCACAAACAGTAATATGTTTAGCGTAAAATCCACAAGTTTCACAAACGTCTGCCTCATGGCTCCGCAGCATATGGTGCCAAAATGCGCTTTAAAATATTCACGCACAAGATGTCTCCTCGCAAGCAAATGTTCCAGCTGGCTTTTAAGAACTTCTGAAATTTCCTTTTGGTCGACTGGAGCACAAAATTTAAGCCAAAGAAATGATGAATCCCACCTATGAAAAGTGACGATGGTTCAAAGTTCTTATATGTGAATCGCTCGCCCTCGTTTTTGGAAACTCAAGTTGACTTTGACAGCTCTCAATTTGTATTGTTAGGAGCTCCACTTGACCTCACTGGCACCTTCAGACAAGGGTACAGATTTGCTCCAAACTCTATAAGAGCGGCGTCTGTAGGTATTGAATATTTTTCTCCGAGGGCAAAACGTGAGTTAGTTGATCTGAAGATAGCAGACATTGGAGACATAGAACTGTCGATGGAAATCAAAGCCGCCCTAAAACAGATTGAGGAATCAGTTGAGGAGGTAGTCTCAAGGGGCAAAAAAGTCATAGTTTTCGGAGGCGAGCACACCGTAAGTCTTCCCTGTCTAACTGCAACTAAGCCCGACGTACTGGTAGTGTTCGACGCTCATCTCGATTGTCGTGATTCGTATAAGGACCTCAGAGTCTCTCATGCCACTTGGCTACGAAGAGCGCTAGAATCCGGTGTAGTTGAAAAAGTATTACACATTGGAAGTAGGGCATACTCTATGGATGAGTCAGATTACGCAAGCGGTAAAATAACTGTGCTCCAGTCTCTTGAAATCATCAAAAGCAAACATCGTAGTATAAGGGATATTGTCAACGAAATGGAGCGCTGTTGGGTGTCATTTGACATGGACGTTTTTGATCCTGCATTTGCTCCTGCTGTCGGTAATCCGGAACCCGAGGGGCTCTATCCTACTCACGTCCTAGACTTGGTGCATGATATCCCAAGTAAGAACTTGGTCGGCTTTGATGTCACGGAAGTGGTTCCCGAATATGACCATGGCCAAACAAGCCTCTTGGCGAGCAAAATGGCAATTGAGCTTCTTGCCATGATGCGAGGCCTTTAATCTAATTGTATAGTCTTCTCACTTTGGCTTGATTTTAATACCGCCTCCGCAACCTTGAGTGCATTTATAGCATCCACATGATTTGGTGAATGTGAAGAATTATTTTCGATGTGATGTATGAATGCGTTGAGCTCCATCTTCAACGGCTCCTTCCATTCTACAAACGGGCTGTAACTTCCTGCCTGCGTCTTAAGGAAAACCTCTTGCGTCACCAAGTCTGCCTCTAGAACTCCCTCTACGCCCGTTATGGTAAACCTTCTCATCTTATATGGTGTGATCCAATTCGCCTCAATGATAGCCATCTCTCCAGATCTATAGCTAAGGGTTATTGTAACATGGTCCTCTAGCACCTTGTGAATAGCGCTTCCGGCCTTGGCGTAGACTAGGTCAGGAAGGCCTCCTTTCAGGTAATTGACAAGGTCTATGTCGTGTATGCTCACGTCCTTCACCACACCGAGATCGATGGGCCTCTCTGGCCACCTCCTTATTCTGATCGCATGATATATTATAGGTCTTCCTATGGCGTTCTCAGATAACATCTTCATTATCAAGTCCACTGCCTGATTAAACCTCTCTATGAAACCGACCATTAACTTAGCTCCGTGATCCTCGGCAAAGTCTGCTAGGGTGTATGCCTCCTCAAGCGTAGCGGTGAACGGTTTTTCCACAAACACGTTAGATATACCTCTCTCAATTAGGCGCTTTGCGACCTCTAAATGAGTAGTGGTCGGGGTCGCCACTACAGCGCCGAAGAACTCATCGCCTTTCAAATCCTTGACATCACCATACCACGGCTTTTTATAAAGGTCGCCAAAGAACTTAGCAACAGCGAGGTTTCTATCGACTATTCCTCCTAGTGCTCCAAGTTCATTCAAGACCCTTACGTGGTTTTTGCCAAACTGCCCAGCTCCCACGACCACTACTGCTCGCAAGCTATTGCCCATCCGCCCATCACCTACATAAAGTCTAACAAGCGCGTCCCCTTACTTGTATTTCCTAATATGTCTATTCCCAAAGGCTCAGCTATTTGCTCAAAAACTGAGTTCAGTATCTCCACGTACTTATCGACATCTATCTCGTTCAAGTTAGCTAGTCTCGTTGGCTTTACCCCAATTTTGCCCTTTGTCTTAACAAAAGATATTATGTCTCCTGGCTTGTATTCATATCCGTAAGCCGCGAGTTGCTTAGCTGCCTTTACGTGTTGTGGTGTAGTTTTTTCATAGCTATCAAGTTCCTTGCTTAGCATGATGTTAAACGCGAGGTCCTCGATGGACACCTCTCTACGTCTAATTTTATCCACATTCTCCATTATCATCTCAGTAACTCTATTCTTGGCCACTTCGAACTCCTGCTCATTTGAGACCTCGCTCAATATCTTCAGGACGTCAAAGAATACCCTCTTCGCAAATTCCGGCGTGGAGCTCTTCTTGCCTATAAGACCTTTAATATCAACGATGCCGTCCTCTGTCACTCCGAAGTAATTTTTCTTTCTCTGGCTGAAGACCACATACCTGTATTTCTTGTCAAAGTTCAGGTCCACGCCGTATTTGTTCTTTATCCAATCTGTGAGGCCGTCTATTAAATCCTTAGGCGGATTTTTTAGAAACACACTGTCGGTGTCGCCGTATACAACTTGCGCACCCATCGACTGTGCTCTAGAGATAACCTCGGTGAGGAGTTTCCTTCCTATAGCTGTAACGCTTTCTGCTAAAGGCGGTGTGTAGAACTGAAAGCTTTCAGCTCCCATCACCCCATAGCTGGCGTTAAGAAAAACCTTAAGAGCTCTTTGGATCACATCATATCTGCTTCTCTCTTCCTTAGGTATATCTCTGGATTTGGAGAGTGGAACATAGACCCTGACCCTAAGCGTTCTCAGAGCTCCTATGGCGCTGCTGCTTATCCCTCTTTTTTTCGTGCATATCCAGTGGGGCAGCTCGGGTACCAAGTTGCCTTTGCACTCTTCATGCGGACACCGCAAGGTCTCATAGCTCAAGTTGAACTTGTCAATCACGCTTGGATACAGGGAAGCAAAATCCATCACGACTACATTAAAATGTATGCCAGGGGTAGGCTCTAGGACTATGGCCCCCATATACTTCTTGCCCTTTATTATAGCCCTGCTGTAGGTCTCTCCCTTTATTGCCATAATATCCTCAGGATTAGGTATGAGTAGCCCGTTTTCTCTGTGCAAGGCCAAAAGAAGGCTCCTTATCCAAGAAGACACAGCATGCCTCACTATTTCTTCAAGGGGGCATCTGCTTATTCTCATAAGTACGAATATCAGCTTTATGACTATCGATCCATTGAAAGTCGTCAATCCCATAGTTACTTCCGAGTCCATGAAACAGTAGGTTGCTAACTCACGGTAGCTCAGATCGTTTATCGGCTTGCTGAGTTCGAGCTTACCCTTACCCAGCACTGCTTTTCCTATCGCGTCAAGCGTGGCTTCTTTATACGAACCGTTAAAGGCGTAGTTTTGAATAGATTTGTTGAAGAAGAACTTGTAAAGATCAACATGCACTGCAGTCGTAACATCGGCATAGTCCCTTCCAAGCTTGATAGGTATATCTTGGTCAAGAATGCCAAGCTTTCTAGCTCTGTTTCTGAGGTATGGTAAGTCAAAGTTATCGCCGTTGAAGGTGACTACCATAGGATATCTATAGAGTTCCTTGAAAGTTGCCTCAATGAGCGTTCTCTCGTCTGAGAAGTAAGCAATCTCGACATCGGTTTCATCGATAAGTGTTTTAAAGTCCTCCTTTGGCATGCTGTCTCTAAGCAAAAGGAATACCTTCTTGACGCCATTGGAGCTCATGAAACTGACAGCCCCTATAGGCCTCTCAGCCTCCTCAGGATCCGGAACTCGTGTCGGTGTCTCAGTCAACACCTCTATATCGAGCGCGACACGCTTGATTTCCGGTATTGGTGTTTCAAGGAGCCTTGTTAGTTCACTCACAACGGATTTCTCTTCTGGATTTAATGCATCGATCAGCTCCTTCATCTTCAGCTCAGACCGACCAACACTGACTTTCTTAAGCGGCTCTATGAGGCATGTCTCTGTATCAACTACATAGTAGGTGCCTGGCACGAGCCTCAAGTCGTAGATGTAGTTCAACACATAGGGTATGTCTGCTTCCCATGCCTCTTTTAACACCTCCCTGACCGTACCTTTGTTTCTGCCGCCTATGCTCAGTGGATCTGAAACCACTATCCTACTCACTCTTATTGGCTTGTCGAGTAAAGCGTCGTAAAGCTCCTTTTCCTGAATTTCTTCAAAACCAGGTAACGACGTTAACTCCTGAATCTTCATGAGCTCCTCCTTCGGCATTTTGCTGTAACAATATGGTTTGTGCCCCGTCTGATCAGGCACTTTCACTATGACCTGCCTTTCCTCATCTAAGAACTTCAACTCTGCTTTCCTGCTCTCACCGTTATATACCACCGAAAGCAGAAAACCTTCTATTTTAACCAAGCTGAAAAATAGGTCAACTCCAAATATTTAATTCTAACCCCTGATTAGTTTTTCGAGAGCGTTGAAGTCAAGAAGGAGGTACGTGCTTATGTCTTGGAATAATTCTGTTGAAGTAAGCCTCGTGGACGTTATGAAATTCATCGAAAAAGCTTTGGGTCCCCCTTTGCCACGGTGGCAAAAGCCCATTCTTATTAGTGCGGATGAACAACGAAGGGAGCTCATAGTTAGAATTCCTCACCTTCTTGTTCCGAGGTTGAAGCAACTCTCCAATAACTCCCTGCACGCAACCAACCATGAAATACGCTTGCGCGTGCTCTACGTATCTGGAACCCTAAGGAAGATCAAGAAGAAGCTATCTAGAGCGCACGTTTCCCTGACCTAAACAACAGGTTGCGATACAAAATACTTATTTCTTAGTCTTGCGCATAAGGTGGTTGGAAAATGATGCCAATGTACGATAGGGCTGTATCGGCCTTTTCACCAGAAGGCAGAATACTTCAAGTGGAATATGCCCTCGTAATGGTGAACAATAGCCCAACTGCTGTAGGCATCGCTACCAACGAGGGCGTGATCCTAGGAGGCATCGAGAGAAGGCAGGATGCCCTTCAGGACAAGACCTTCAGCCATAAGATATTCAAGATAGATGACCACGCTGGCGCGGTCGTAGCTGGTTTCAGCTCTGATGCTAGAGTGCTGATCGACCTCGCGAGAAATGAGGCACAGATAAACAGGCTTTATTACGATGAACCGGTAGATATAGAGTACCTTGTCAGAAGGCTTAGCGAGGTTATGCAAAGCTATACCCAGCACGCGGGATTCAGACCATTCGGCGTTTCTTTGGTGATAGGCGGTGTTGACCTCATAGGCCCAAACCTCTACCAGATCGACCCCAGTGGAATCTACACCAAGTATTTTGCGACCGCAGCCGGCATAGGTAGAAGTGTCGCGATGGATAAGTTGAAAGAACGCTATGACAAGTCCATGTCTCTCTCAGAGACAAAGAGGTTAGTGGTAGAGGCACTCAAGGTTGCGAACAAAGAGGAGGCTGTCGTTGAGAACGTGAAGCTTGCTGAAATAAAGACCGACGACAGGCTGTTCAAGATGCTTTCTGATGCAGAGGTTGCTGAGATCTTCAAGCTGATCCCATCCTAGGTGCCCTTCCTTGCCGCAGAAAACTACCAGCGCTAGAATAAACACCAGAAGAGGGAAATTCGAAGTAATCGTGGTAGAAGACGCTGCTTTATCATTCAGGAACGGTAAATCCCCTTGGAAGAACGAGATAATGCCTATAGACCAGATTTTTAAAGACTACAAGAAAGGTCTAAGAGCATCCGCTAATGAGCTAAAGGAGGTATTCGGCACAACCAATCCGTATGAGATTGGTAAGAGAATAGTCGCAGAGGGCGAGCTCCTGTTATCTGTGGAAACGCTGAGGAGGCTGATCGATGAAAGACGCAAACAAATAGCGAGCTTGGTTTCTAAGGTGTCGCTTGACCCCTCAAGTGGCATGCCCATCCCGCAGTTGCGCATAGAACAGGCAATGGCACAAGTGCCTATTTCCATAGAGCCATTCAAAGATGCCGAAGAGCAGTTAAAACGCGTTCTCTCGGCGATACGCCCCATCTTACCTCTAAAGGTGAAGGAATCCATAATGGAGGTTCAGTTCGCACCGAGAGATGTGCAAGCAGGCTTAAAGGCGCTTGAAGAACTCGGTGAGATCAGGAAGAGAGTTGACGGCAAAGACGGGGAGGTGACTGTATCGTTGGCTGTGCCGGAGCTCTTGAGGTCGAGGATAGCCGAAAGGCTCAGTAAGAAGTTCGGAGCTGCCGTCAAAATCACGTATAAATAAGTCTCCTTTTTATATATACTTAAAGGTTTAAAACAACGCATTTCGTGAAAGAGGCAGTCACTTCATGTCAAGGAAAACAGCAGGTAGGTTGGTAGTGCCTGGGGAGGTAATAGTAACTGGCAACTATAGGGCTGGAGCAAATACTGTCAAGATATCCTCGTCAGTGATCGCTACAAGGACCGGTCTACTGAGGATGTCCGGAAATGTCGTATCGGTCGTTGCACTTAGAGGTTTCTACACACCCCAGGTCGGTGATCGCGTAATTGGCGTAATCGAGGACCTTGAGGGTAATGGGTGGAAAGTCGACATAAACGCTCCATATCCTGCATTTTTGCCAGCATCAGAGATATTCGGCCGCAGATTCGACCCTCTTAGACACAACCTATTCGAAAAGCTCCCGCTGGGCTCAGTTGTGTATGCTAAGGTCAGAGCGTTCGACAGGACTCAGAACACGCTTCTGACTTTGAAGGGGCCGGGCATGGGAAGGATAGAAGAGGGTATACTCGCATACATAACCCCCCAAAAAATACCGAGGCTCATAGGTAAATCTGGATCCATGATAGCGCTGGTAAAACAGTTCACCAACACAAAGCTCATAGTGGGCGAAAACGGTAGGGTCGTCGTAGTGAGCCGTGATAAGGCCTCCGAAGAGCGGGTTCTGGCAGCGATTAAAAAGATAGACGAAGAGGCGCATATCTCGGGTCTAACCGAGAGGGTAATCGAGGTATTGAGAGGTGAGGCTTGAATGAAGCCAGAAGGGCTTGTCTTGATAAACAACGAGGGCTTGAGAACTGACGGAAGGACTCTCAACGATCTGAGAAAGACCGAAATCGTATTGGGCTATTTAAAGCATGCAAATGGTTCCGTTTATTATAAACAGGGCAACACTAAGATAGTGGCAGCGGTCTTTGGTCCAAGCGAAGCGCATCCAAGGCATCTGGCGCTGCCGGACAGGGCGATACTTAGGGTAAGGTACCATATGGCACCTTTCTCTGTTGAGGAGAGAAAATCACCTGCTCCAACTAGGAGGGAGGTTGAACTTTCTATGGTGATAAGGAATGCCCTTGAGCCTATTGTCATATCTGAACTTTTCCCAAGAACGCTCATAGACATCTTCATAGAGGTCATCCAAGCTGATGGTGGCACTAGGGGCGCGGGTGTTACTGCAGCGGCCTTGGCGCTAGCAGATGCTGGCATTCCGCTGAGAAGTCTTGTCGCGGCATGTGCAGCAGGTAAGGTCGACGGAAAGGTAGTCTTGGATCTAAATGACTTGGAGGACAAATACGGTGAGGCTGATATGCCCGTTGCGTATCTGCCGACGTTGAACAAAATCTCCCTTCTTCAAATGGATGGCAAGATGAAGGTAGAGGAGTTTAAGGAGGCTCTCTCAATAGCCATAAATGGATGTATGAAATTATACCAGGCGCAAGTTGGGGCGATTAGGAATAAATACACGCTTGAAGATCAAGGGTGAAAACGATGTCCATAACGCCGGAAAAACCGATAATTTCGAAGATAATGAAAGATAACATGGCTAAGTTGCTAGAGGAGAACAAACGCCTTGACGGTAGATCTCTGACTCAATATAGAGATATCAGTTTCGCCACGGATGTCATACAGAAGGCTGAGGGATCGGCCCAAGTCAACATCGGACATACCAAAGTCTTGGTCGGTGTAAAAATGGGGACAGGAGCGCCCTTTCCCGATACGCCGAATCAGGGAGTCCTCACTGTGAACGCAGAGCTTCTGCCTTTAGCTTCCCCCACGTTTGAACCTGGACCACCTGATGAGAGGGCCATAGCTCTTGCCAGATACGTCGACAGAAGTGTAAGGGAGTCTGAAGCTATAGACTTGGAATCTCTTGTGGTCGTTCCTGGTAAACTAGTGCACATTGTCTACATAGATGTGTATGTCTTGGATTACGATGGCAATCTCATCGACGCTTCTGTACTCGCCGCGGTTAAAGCGCTCGAGACAACGAAGTTCAAGAAGGTCATACGCGAGAACGATCAGACGAAGTTTTCTGATGAGCTCGTTCCGTTGCCTCTGAAAGAGCGACCTGTTTCTGTGACGACAGCGGTGGTCGATAACAAACTCATAGTCGATCCGGACCTGATAGAGGAGCAGGCGGCTGAAACCCTGATAACCTTCACCTTCACAGAAGCTCAGGATATCGTGGCGGTCATGAAAAACGACCAAGGTTTCATAAGTCCTGAACAGGTGCTAGAAGCTTTAAAAATAAGCATCGAGAAGGCCCGAGAGCTGGCAAACAAGATGGGGTGGTGGGAAGGTGGTTAAGAGAAGCTCTGCCCTTTTTGGGGTTAAGTACGGCTTCACAGTGAGGAAGAGAGCCGCCGAAGTTCTGATTGCTAGGAGGGCAAGGTACCGTTGTCCATCTTGCGAGCGCAACTTCCTAAAGAGAATTTCAGTTGGCATCTGGAGGTGCAGGGGTTGCGGTTACACTTTTGCTGGAGGCGCATACACTCCTTTCACTAAAGTAGGCCAGGTCGCGGCGCGGTCTCTGAGTGCCAAGCCTTGACCGAGAGAAAGGTTTTCAAGACTTCCCTAGTTCTTAAGGCTGAGGACGCGCAAACTGCTTTGATAATCTGGTCCTCGATCTACCCGAATTTTTCGTCACGTGATATTGAGGAAGGGAGGCTACAAGCTGAGCTTAGTGGACACGAAATTCATATTGTCTTAATGGACGAAGGATTAAGCAAGTTAAGAGCTAGAATCAGCAGCATACTGATGTGGTTGGATATCATATGCGCACTTCTTAGGTCTTGGAAATAGGACAGAAGCGTTCTCTGTAAGCTAGGCGCAGGGGTCGAAAAACAAAACGCCTTCTTTATATACTCCCTCCCTAGCCCAGATTATCCACGAGTGAGCATGGCAAGCGAGGAGATACCGCCACAGCTCGTTGAGAAGATAAACAGGTTCAACCAACTTAGGCAGACACTTGAAGCGGTGGTCATGCAGAGACAGCAAATTCAAGCCGACATCAAGGAAACTCAAACAGCCCTGGAAGAGCTGAATGCCCTATCCGATGACTCCAAGGTTTACACCATCGTGGGCAAGCTTTTAATAATGAAGGACAAACAGACAGCGAGCAAGGAGCTCTCTGAGAAGATGGAACTATTAAAACTCAGAGACTCCTCTCTAGAGAAACAAGAGAGCAAGCTTAGGGAGAAGTTCAAAGAGCTTCAGGAAGACCTGTCGTCTTCACTCGCCAGCTAAAAGAACTCAAAATTGAACGCAGGTAACAATTTTATGTGTAAAGCTCGCATTTTCTTAGATAGAACGAAATCGGCTAAGGGGCCTATCGCTATTGTGATCCACAGTGGAGGTGATCCAGACGCTGTGGCATCTGCCTTCTCACTAAAGTTACTAATCGAGAAATTAAATCCTAGGGTTTCAGTAGCGCTCTTCGCGCCCGGGGGTCTAAGCGATGATGGCGCGCGTCTTTTTGAGACCCTGGGGTTATCACTTCAGGAGCGTCCCTGTCTGAAAGAAGCTGAAACCGTAATTCTAGCAGACACGGCTGACTTGCCGCATGCGTCTTTAACACTAAATGATATCTCGGAGCATGCAGAAATATTGGTGGTAGACCATCATAAGACGAGATATCCTGACTACGTTAAGTTGGCATTTTCAGATACGTGTAAATCCTCATCAGAGCTGGTGCTCCAGCTTTACGATACGGCAGGAGAAACCCCGACTCAAACCGCTTCTTGGGCCCTAGCAATAGGCATTAGTTGCGACACGGCGCGACTTGCAACCTCCGACAACAGATCTCTGTTGGCTTTGAGCAGGCTCGTTCAAAACGGAGTGAATATCGGCGAGGTGCTCTCTTGGATGAGGTGTGAGATGAAGGAGGATGAGAGGATCGCGAGGATAAAGGCAGCACAAAGAGCCAGAGTGATAAGATCACAAGGATTTTTAATAGGCATATCGAACGTTGGCTCTTACAACGCCTCAGCAGCCTCAGGTTTACTCTCACTTGGTTTCGATCTCGCTGTGGTTGTCTCGGAAAAGAAAAAGGAGTTAACCGTGAGCATCAGGGCCACGTCCAAGTTCTTCGAAAAAACCGGCCTCAGTGTAGGAGAAGAGATCTGCCAAGAGTTTTGCAGACTCTATGGTGGAAGCGGAGGTGGACACGAGTGTGTTGGAATTATCCACCACATTTCCAACAAGGATGAGTTTCTCAGAAAATTTATGAAATTTCTGGAAGTAACTATACAGGCGAAGGTCAAAGGCTCAAGAAACGCGCAAAAATGAGTTCCCCTGACAATCGAGCCCCAATTGTTAAAGTTTTAAGAGGGGCTTGCGGCGACCTCCTGAAGCAAACGCCAATGGAAAGAGCGATCGTGGTAAAAGACCTATCCTTCACCTATGCAGGAGAGCAGGTTCCTGCCCTCTCTCACGTGAACATTAGTGTGGACGAAGGTGAATTCGTGCTCATAACGGGGCCCTCCGGCTCTGGAAAGTCAACGCTCCTCAGAGCTCTAGTTGGGCTCATACCTCATAGCTATCAAGGTACGATGGAGGGCGAGGTTAAGATATTTGGGATGGACACAAAGGAACACTCAACTGCTGAGTTGTCCACAAGGGTCGGTTTGCTCTTCCAAAACCCAGAGAACCAGCTGTTCTCGCTTTCCGTGGAGGACGATGTTGCCTTCGGTGCTGAGAACCTCTGTCTAAGCCCTGAAGAGATAACCTCTAGGGTGAATTGGGCCCTTGATATCACCGGTATACAAAAATATCGCCATACGCCACCATACGAGCTATCAGGAGGGTTACAACAAAGAGCGGCGATCGCCTCGATACTGTCTATGAAGCCGAGTATATTGGTTTTCGATGAACCGACATCTTTTTTGGACCCCCGCTCCGCCCAAAACTTTGTGATGCTTGTACGCGATCTGAACACAAGGCTGGGTGCGACCGTCATCGTAGTTGAACAGAAGTTAGAGCTTTTCTTCGAGTTTGCTAAAAGGGCGGTAATTTTGGAAAACGGGAAAGTTGTGGCGGACGGAGATGTCAAAGAGGTTCTAGAAGGTTGTATCGAAAAGAGGCTTCCCATAAACGTCCCTATCGAACTGAAGGTCAGATATATCTCGCGGAGTGAAAGGGCGTTGCACCCTCACATGGTGGATTTGGTTAGAGAGGTGAGTGCGCAGTTACTTGGAGGGCATTAGCGTAAGTAAGGTAGAGTACACATACCCAAATGGCATGAGGGCGCTTAAGGGTATCTCATTCGACGTGAGAAGAAGCGAGGCCATAGCAATACTGGGACCAAACGGCGCCGGCAAGACGACTCTAATTAAACTCATGAACGGTTTGTTGAAGCCTACCTCAGGGAGTGTCACCATCGATGGTGTTGACACTAAGACTGTGCCGGTGTCGAAGCTGGCAAGAAAAGTAGGCATCGTGTTTCAGAATGCCGAGAAACAATTCTTCGCCGAAACTGTGTACGATGAGCTCGCTTTTGCACCACGCAATATGGGGTTCCAGCAAGAACAGATAGACAATATGGTGAAGCATATCGCTCACATGTTCGGTATCGAACAGTACCTCCAGAGGAACCCCTTCTCATTAAGCGGAGGCGAGAAGAAGAGGCTGTCAATAGCTTCGGTTCTCGTATGGGATCCTACCTATGTCATAATCGACGAGCCTACGGTGGGGTTAGATTTCCGGTACCGTAGGCTTTTGGTTGATATGATAAGAAGAATAGTAGCAGAGGGTAAGACTGTCATAGTTGTGACCCATGATGTAGATTTTGCGCTCCTAACCTCACAAAGGTGTATCACATTGTGTGATGGAACTCTGTTGCGCGATGGACCCATATTCGATGTCCTTAGTGATGAAAGTCTGATCGAGAAGGCATCTCTTGTGCAGACGTTCACGTTGAAGATCGCTAAAACTTTGCTGAGTAGGGGATCAAGAACTGACGAGGTTATGGAGGTAATAAACGTCCTTAACTGGGGTGCGGGAAACACTTGAGCATATTCGAGGGCTTCAAGTTTAGAAGAAGGTCTACATGGGTGCACAATCTGGACCCGAGGGTGAAGCTCGCTCTATCCTTTATATTCCTTGCCTCCTCCGTATCCACTTTTGATCCAATGGAGCTTGCATTCATAATGGTCATACAACTTCTGTTCATCACATCATCTAAATCTCTGCGAGCTTGGCTTAGGTCGTTAAGCCAGTTATCTCTCTTTGTTTTGATAATTCTAATAAGCCAAATAGTTTTCGGTACAGGTGTTATCTCGGCCATCCTTTACTCCTGCAGATTCGTTATAATAACCTCAACGGTCTCCTGGTTCTTCTTAACCACATCCCCGGATGATCTCGGCAGATCGCTTGAGGCCATTGGCATACCTAGAGATTTTTCATTCGCTTTTACGATGTCAATAAGATTCATACCAGTAATAGCTGAGGAATTCAACTCGATTTTCGACGCGCAGAGATCACGTGGACTAGAGCTGGACGTAAAGGGCTTCAGGAGACGGGTGATGAACTTCCTGCCGATTCTGATACCTGTGTTCGTGGAGACCATAAGAAGGTCTTACGAGATAGCGGACTCGCTTGAGACCAAAGCATATGGAGCATATCCGAAGAGGACAAGATGGAAGCGGCTTGAATTAAAGCCTTTAGATAAGGCGTTAGCTATTTTGGCCGTCCTATATGTGTTCGTTGTCTTATCTTACAGGCTGGGCCTTTTAGCAGGCTTAATTCGCAACACCTAAAATGCCGGCGACTCAAAGGTGTCTTAAGTTGATGTGATGTCGCGGTCGATTTAATTTTTCAAATCGGACACGCTACTTCACGAACGAAATATTTAAAAGGCATAAATCGATAAACGCGACTGGACCGTAAGATGGAACAAAGGGCAGAAATTTATAAAGAATTTAAGGAATATATCATACCTCCCTCTTGGAAAGACAAGATTTGGAGTCCAGAAGAATTCAGGAAGTTTCACGAGGAAACTGTTAAGGACAAAGAGGCCATTGAGAAATGGTGGTCAAGATGGGCGGAGCAACTGCATTGGTTCAAGAAGTGGGAAAAGGTTTTGGACGACAGCAACCCGCCTTTTTATAGGTGGTTTGTCGGCGGCGAGACAAACCTGGCTTACTTGTGTACGGATTGGCAAATCGAAAGCGGCAGGAAGAACAAGCTTGCGCTGATATGGGAGGGAGAGCCTGTCGACGAGGTCACAGGAACCCCCAAAGAAGTCAGGAAATTCACATATTACGATCTATACAGAACTTCTAACAAGATCGCTTTAGCTCTAAAGCAGAAGTTAAACGTTGACAAAGGCGAAATCTTGACTTTGTATATGCCCATGATTCCAGAACTTCCGCTCTATATGCTCGCCGTTCAAAGGATCGGGGCCAAACACAGCATTGTTTACAGTGGTTTTAGCGCCGTTGCCATAGCCGATAGAGCCGAGGCCGCCGGGTCGAGGATAATTGTAACAGCTGACGGTCTGTTTAGAAGAGGGCGTATAATAAAACTCAAAGAGGTCGTAGATGAAGCCGTGAAGATACTCGAGAGCAGAGGTCACAGGATAGATAAGGTTGTCGTCGTCAATAGAACTAACAGGACGGACATTCCTTTCGATGAAAAGCGAGACATCTGGCACCACGAACTCATAGCAAACGTGCCCGAGAATGCCAAAGTTGAAGCTGCCTCCTCCTCCTCGAACGACTTCGCCTACATACTTTACACGTCTGGTACAACGGGTGCTCCAAAGGGGTCTCAGATACCTGTCGGCGGTTATGCCGTCGGCTTGTACACGACTATGAAGTTGATATTTGACATCAGAGAAGATGACATCTACTGGTGTACCGCGGATATAGGGTGGGTAACAGGGCACTCATACATAGTCTATGGTCCACTCATGACAGGGGTTACTTCTCTAATGTACGAGGGAGCTCCAGACTACCCGAGCCCTGATAGATGGTGGAGCATTATAGAAAGGTACGGCGTAACCATCTTCTACACGACACCAACTGCCATACGAATGTTAATGAGGTTTCCCGAAGACTTGGTGAATAAACACGATCTCTCAACGATCAGGATCGCACACTCCGTAGGCGAGCCGATAAACCCCGAAGCTTTCAGATGGCTCTATGCCAATGTCTGCAAACATGATGCCGTATGCTCGAGCACTTGGTGGATGACGGAGACCGGGCAGATACTGACAGGGCATTTCCCAGGCCTAGGAAAGATCTTTCCACTTAAACCTGGAACTAACGGTTTCACAATTCCGGGCGTCAGCGCTGATGTGGTAGACGAGGATGGGAAGTCATGTCCACCTGGTGTAAGGGGGTACTTCGTTATGAAGACGCCTTGGCCAGGGATGTTCATGACGCTGTACAAGGACCCGGAGAGATACGTCAACCTGTACTGGAAGAGATGGGAAGGGCGGTTCTGGACGGGTGACTATGCAGTCAAAGATCCGGATGGCTACTTCTGGATTTTGGGAAGAGCTGACGATGTCCTCAAGGTCGCTGGCCATAGGATAGGCACTGCTGAAGTTGAATCTGCGATGATTCTGCATCCGGCTGTCGCTGAATCAGCATGTGTCGGAAAGCCCGATGAGGTGAAGGGTGAGATTCCGTTGATATTTGCGGTGCTGAAGCAAGGGTACACAAATACTCCAGAGCTCGAAAGCGAGTTGAAAATGCACTTGAGGAAAACGATCGGCCCGCTTGTAGCATCGGACGCCATAATTGTGTTCATCAACACCCTTCCGAAGACAAGGAGTGGAAAGATCATGAGAAGGTTGCTGAGAGCCGTTGTGTCGAATAGGCCACTTGGAGATGTCACCACCTTAGAGGATGAGACCGCCGTGAAAGAAGTTACAGAAACGTACAACACGATAAGGAAAATTCTCGAGGAGAAAGGCTGAGATTTGCCGTTGCACGCAAACAACTCGACTACTAACGTGAATTTTTTGCTCCCTGCTTTCCTGTAGGCCTTATCAAGATCGCTAAGACCAAACTGATGACGACCAAAGCACCCATTCCATAGAACGCTCTTGAGTAATCATCTATTGTGTAGTTTGGTCCTTGGCCGATTAGGCTCGAGAAGACCATTGGCATAACGACCCCTCCCACACCATAAGCGCTGAAGCAGAGGCCATAATTCTGACTTAGGTATTTAGTCCCGTAAAAATAGGAGATCAATGCTGGCATAACGGCCAGATATGCGCCGAACGTCATGCCTAGCAAAACAATGCCCAACACCATAAGAATAGGATGATACGCCCTTGGCATTAGTACCAAAAGTGAAACTAGTTGAACGACCAAAGTAACTATTAACGTCCTCTTAGACCCTATCACATCGGCCAGCTTGCCGAGGAGAGGTCTCCCGAACGCGTTCGATACCGAGAGAAGGGACACGACCAAGGTAGCCACGTTATCAGGCATGTGCGCGACATCGGTTGCTATCTGCTTCGCATACCCTATGGTCGAAAGGCCAGCTCCAGCGCCTACAAGATAAACGATCCAAACTAGAAAAAACGTCGTCGTCCTCAACATCTCTCGCGTGCTTAGTTCGATTTCCTGTCTGAGGGCTGTCTGTTTAACCCTAGTTGACATGTCCCAACCCTCGGGTGGAAACCTCAACATCGCGCCAGCCAACGTCAATAGCGCTAGGAATGCGAATCCAAGGACGAGGAACGTGTTGAACACTCCCAATGCGTTTACAAGCATTGCTACAAATGGTGCGGTAAACAAGGATGAGAGGCCAAACCCCATCACAGTGAGACCCAAGGCAAACCCCCTCTTGTCTGGAAACCATCTGCCACTAACGGCTATGGGTGGGTTGTAAGCGAAAGCACACCCAGTTCCGGCCACCACACCGAAGCCCAGTAACAAGATAGATAAGGACGAGCCCGGTGCTATTGAGATTAGGCTCGAAGTCAAATAGCCAATTCCCACCAATACAGCGCCTACGAGCGCCGGCTTCTTGGGCCCGTACTTCATGACGGCTATGCCAGAGATCGAAAACATAAGTCCAAAACACAGTAAAAAGACGCTGAAAGGCAGGATCGACTCTGCTTGGCTCATATTAAAGGGGTCTCTGTGCAAGGGAGGTCTGAAGACGCTCCAAGAGTACACGGTGCCAAGGCAGATGTTTATGACGAAGCCTACAACCAAATAAACCCATCTCCCTCTCATGGCCGTCTGTGATTTTAATGTCGATAAAAGGATTTCCAAAAACGCATCTCCTAGTGTAAGCAAGTACGAGAGACAGGTTTTTAATCTATATGCGGAAACATGTTTTTTGATGTTCAGAAAGGAACACAGTGCTGAACACATTCTCATGAGGTCGGTACAGCTCGTAAAGGGTCAAGTTCTAGTGAGGAAGGTCGAACTCGAGGAGGGGGGCGGGTCCGTGTTCTTCGAATGCGACGACATAAACCTCGACGATTTGCTACAGGCAGAACTGACGGCAAATAAAGTGATAGCGGAAGAAAGGCCGGTTAGGATTCATGTGTTTGATTCGTTAGATGAAGCTAGGTCGCATTTCCCAAATTTGAGGGCATATGAGGAACGGGTCTCAGGCAAGGTGAGGGTTGTCGAGATAGACGGCTTTGACTGGTCCGCTTGCACAGGGGACCATGTGGAGAACACAAGGGAGTGTGAATTTGTGATCGTAACGCGCGCTTCAAAAACAGGGAAAATAAACAGGCTCGACTTCGCAGTCGGCGATGTTGCTAAGAACTTAGCCTTGGGCTTCGGCAGGAGGTGCTTGGCGCTCGAGCGCTTACTTGGATGCCCGCAGCATGCCCTTGAAAAGGCTGCCCTCAACATGAAAAACGAACTCCTCGATCTAAGGAGGAGACTGAGTGCCATGACCGAATTTATCGCGAGGAGCGTGTCGCCAAAACTCACTGGCAAAGGAGTGAAGCTCTTCAATTGCAATTTTTATGAAGCCGACGGATCTGCCATACGCAGGGTTGCAAGCGACTTAGTGAAAAAGAATATTGCCGTAGTGCTTTTCACGAACCTTTCTTCTGGCTTTGAGGTTGTTTTGGCTGCCAGTGACAAGACAGGTCTGAATGCCTTTTCGCTACTAAAGGAGGCGATGGACAACTTCGCCGGTAAGGGTGGGGGTAACAGCTCTTTAGCAGTAGGCTGGTTTTCTAAGGATTTCGCACATCGGCTCGAAGACTTCTTTCTGAATCGAATAGAAGCGATGGTAGGATGAGGCCATAAGGCTTAGTATTTTATACTTAGGACTTCAACTCTGGATCCGGGGCTATCTACATGTTGATTCTGGACCTCTGCGGTAAATGGCAGCTCCTAGGTATACCTCAGGAGGAGGCCAAGAAATTATCAATCGCGAAACTCCCCTCTGAAGGGTGGATCGAAGCGAGAGTACCTGGTGTGGTACATCTCGATCTAATGGCCACTGGCAAGATCCCCAACCCGTTTTTCAGAACTAATGAAAAACTGGTCTCTTGGGTTGAGGATTTTGACTGGGTTTATAAAAGGGAGTTTGAGATTCGAGACGGCATACTGAACAAGGATGCAACAGAACTTGTTTTTGACGGCCTTGACACGTTCGCGAGCATATGGGTTAACGGCGAGCACGTCGGGGACGTGCAGAACATGTTTGTCCAACATAGGTTCGATGTCAAGAACTTCCTGAGGAAAGGTGTAAATTCGCTGGTCGTCTGGTTCAAATCTCCAAAGGTTGTTCTTGAGGAGAGGCTCTCAAAGTCGGACACGAAGCTTAAAGCGGCTTTCTACCCCCCTGTAGTTTACGGTAGGAAAGCCCAGTATTCGTTTGGTTGGGATTGGGGGCCGAGGTTGCCTTCAGTTGGCATATGGAAGGGTGTCAGGCTAGAAGCACTTGAGGTTGCCAGGATCGAAGATATATACGTGAGGGTGAAACTTATCGAAAATTTAGCTAAGGCAACGGTGTCCATCGCTCTTACGGCTTACAAGGAGGCATTGTGTGATCTGAAATTAAAACTCATAGGGTACGACAAAGTCCTGGTTAAAAAATTGCACCTCCAAAATGGGAGGAACGATGCGGAGTTCGAGTTGGAGATATCGGATCCCGAGCTTTGGTGGCCCTCGGGTTATGGTAAACAGAAGCTGTATGTCATTGAGGTCAGCCTTTCACAAGGTCCTGTAGAGCTTGAGAGGAAATCCGTGAGATTTGGCGTAAGAAAGGTCGAGCTCGTGCAAGAGCAGGATGACGAGGGCAAAAGTTTCATCATAAAAATAAACGATGTGCCGGTTTTCTGCAAAGGTGCAAATTGGGTCCCTGCAGACTCATTCCTTCCCAGAGTCGACAGAGAGACATACGATAGATTGTTGAGTCTCGCTAAAGAAGCCAACATGAATATGCTTAGGGTCTGGGGCGGCGGGATATACGAGGACGATGCCTTCTACGACCTCTGCGATGAGAAAGGGATCATGATATGGCAGGACTTCATGTTTGCATGTGGTGAATATCCTGAAAGCGAATGGTTCTTAGCGCTGGTTAGGGACGAGGCGGAGAAGGTGGTCAGACGGCTTAGGAATCACCCCTCAGTGGTCATATGGTGTGGAAACAACGAGAACGATTGGGGTTATAGGGACAGATGGTGGGGTGACAGAGAAAGGTTCTTCGGAGAGAGCATATACCACAAAGTTTTGCCCGAGGTATGCGGTGCCCTAGACCCGGACAGGCCCTATTGGCCCAGCAGCCCATACGGTGGCGAGCATCCGAACTCCCAGAGAGAGGGCGATAGACACAGCTGGGAGGTTTGGTCTCTCTTCAGGGACTACACTGAATATAGGCGCGACAATGGGCGTTTCGTAAGCGAGTTTGGATTCCAAGCATTGCCCAGTTTGGAGACCATAAAGGGCTTCACTCTGCCTGAGGACAGATGGCCGCAGAGCTTGGTCATCGAACACCACAATAAACAGACTGGAGGAAACGAGAGGTTGTACTACTTCTTGTCAGCTCACTTCAAGGTGCCATCAACGATTGAAGGCTTTTGCGAGATGACCCAAATAAATCAAGGAGAAGCTCTCAAGGTTGGCATAGAGCATTGGAGGTCTAGGAAGTTCAAGACCTCTGGCTCTCTAATTTGGCAACTAAACGACTGTTGGCCAGTTTCGAGCTGGAGCTTGGTCGACTATGCCCATCGGAAGAAAGCGGCCTACTACTATGTTAAAAGGATGTTCGCCCCCGTCCTTGTAGTACTCATGAAGGACGACGGCATGATAAGGTCGTACGTAGTCAACGACAGCCTTGAAGGCTTTTCAGCGGAGCTTGAGATAAAGGGTTTGACTTTAAACGGAAAGTTTCTGAAGTCTGTATCAGAAGAAGTTTCCATCCCACCGAACGCCTCAGTTAAGGTCATGGATGTTGAATTGGAGGAGCTGGGTATCTCGGATACCTTCAACGAGCTCGTCGTTGCAGAGCTATGGAGAGGGGGCAAATCCTTAGCAACTAGCACCTGCCTCCTGGAAAGACCAAAGCACTTAAAACTTCCTAGGGCCAAAGCGAAAGTGAAGTTAGAACGTGTGAACCACGAGGGCACTCTTTTCAGGGCAACCGTGACGTCAAAAGCCTTCATAAAATCTGCACATTTGCGCGTGCGAGGCGTTGAGGCGGAATTCGAAGATAACTATTTTGATGTTATACCGGGCATACCCAAAGTTGTTTACATCAGGACTCCCAAGAGATTCATAACCAAGTTGCCTAAGGTGGAGCTAAAGGATGTGACGTCTTATGCCTAACCCTTGGAACAGAAATTGTTAATAAGGTCCACCTTGACACCAGCAGCTTCATCGATGGACGTGAAACCGCCAACCGTAGTTGAAACTACACTCCGGGAGGGTGAGCAAACACCCGGAGTTAACTTCGAGCTCGAAGATAGGCTCAAGATCGCCAGCTACTTGAATGAGTTTTTTAATGGCAAGTACTACATCATAGAACTCGGAGCTCCCTACGCAAATCCACCGTATTCTATAGATGACATAAAGCTCGTGAGAAAGGAGGTTAGCTTCTCAGGCGAGACCATGTCGCATTGCAGGGCTAAGATCGAAGACATAGACCTAGCTTTGAAATGCGACACAGAGTGGGTAGCCGTATACGCTGGCATCTCTGAGATACATCTCAAACATAAACTAAAGAAGACTAGGGAGCAGATGAAGGACATTGTCGCAAAAGCCATATCCTATGCGGTTGATCACGGTCTGAAAGTTAGGTTCACAGGCGAGGATGCGGTCAACGCGGACACGGCGTTCCTTAAGGAGATGGGGTCATTTGTAAAAGAGCTTGGTGCTAGCAGATACAGCCTCCCTGATACAAGAGGCAGCGCTAGGCCGGATTGCATTGCAGACATGGTGTCAGCCGTCCTGCGCGAAGTCAACATACTCGTAGACGTACACTGCCACAACGATCTTGGGTTGGCACTGGCCAACTCAATAGCTGGTTGGCAAGCTGGCGCATCGGGTGTTCACGTCACAATAAACGGAATTGGAGAAAGAGCTGGGATAACTTCTCTCGAGCAATTCACATTAGCTCTGCGGGTACTATACAACGTTGACCTCGGATTCAAGTTCGAGACTATACCCAAGCTTGTACAAATCCTGAGCAGATGTTCTGGGATCGGTGTCAAGGATACAGACCCGATCGTAGGCTTAAACGCGTTTACTCACAAGGCGGGTACCCATATAGCAGGCGTCCTCTCGGATCCCAGAACTCACGAAGCGTATCCACCGGAACTCATAGGCAGAAGGAGGTCGTTCGTAGTCGGCGAGCTTGTTGGAAGGCATGCGGTGGAATTCAAGCTCGCTAACGAATATGGAGTTAACGATCTGAATCAGGAGCTCATCCTTAAGATAACAAACGAGGTCAAGAAGAAAAGTCACGAGATCGGAAGGGACTTGACCGAAAGCGAATTTAGGCTAGTAGCATCCAAGATACTAGGCAAACCAATATACGGTCAGAATGGTTGCGATGCTGTCGTACTCCTGAAAGAAAGGCCAGGCGTCAGGAGGGAGGAGGTCTGGAAATACCTGAGGAATATAGACGGCGTGAAGGACATATATGAAACCTTCGGAAGTTATGACTACATCATAGAGGTTAGAGCCGAGGACGAAAGACAGCTTGACATCATAACTGACAAGATCAGGCGGTCTAAGTTGATAAACAGCACAGAGACCTTAGTCATGATAAGCAAGTGGCGATGGAGATGACACGGGATAAACAAAGCGCAATTACAGCCTGAGACAATACGCAAACTAACTTTAATTGAGGTAAGGCGTGTTTTTATATAATTCTGCTGCGAACAGAATTAACCATGAGGACAAACGAGGATAAGCTAGTGATGGTGTCGGTGATGGGTGAGATATCAAATCCTGTTCTCGGCCCTACGCCCTATAAAGTCACATACGATGGCAAATTCGCAGTCCTCCCTGGGGTTGGAGGCATAAGATACAACCTGAGAGTTGGCGATCTTGCAGTTGGATGGGCAGCCGATCACGTAGAACCGGGGGTGAGCATAAAGAACTTGCAGAAGGATGGCTATCAAGATTCTGCGAACTTGGCGCTCAACGTACTCTCTTGCATCGGAAATGAGGCAACCGTTATTACGGGCGATGCGAAAGGCGCAAGGGGGATAGTAACGGGCAAACACGGGGGCATAGAGCATGTGATTCTCGACTTCCCTCCCGATGTTCTCGAAAAACTGTCCATAGGTGACAGGGTCCAAGTAAAGGCCTATGGAGTGGGCCTGAAGATATTGGACCTAGAGGGTGTTATGGTAATGAACCTAGATCCACGGCTACTGAAGGCGATGAACGTGCGGATTGTAGATGGTGCGTTGGAGGTCCCTGTCACACACGTGATACCCGCAAGCGTAATGGGCTCAGGTCTAGGGGCATCGCACGTGTACAGCGGAGATTATGACATCCAGCTATTCGACGAAGACGTCAAGAGAGTACATCACCTGGAAGATTTAAGGCTAGGTGACTTAGTAGCAATCCAAGATGCTGATAATTCTTTCGGAAGGATATACAAGAAGGGCGCGTTGTCAGTCGGAGTAGTCGTTCACACCGATTGCGTCATCTCCGGACACGGGCCTGGAGTCACCACCGTCTTCACCTCCAGCACCGGAAAAATATCGCCAAGATTGCAGGCTGACGCTAACATAGCTGACATACTAAACTTGAGGAACAAGTAGGTTTCAGCTCAGTTCAAATACCGAGCCAAGACCTTTCGAATCCGTAGGTTCAACTTGGCCCTTGTTCGACAGGCGTCTTCGTGGATAGGTCGGTTAAGCTAAGCGCGGACAATCGCCGTTCGATAAGTTCCACAAGTTCGTAGAGGTTATAGCCACTCTTGGCTGACACCACTATCTGCGGGGCATCCCTAATTACTCTTGACACCAGTTCTGATTTCCTCGAAAGCTCACCCGCGTCTCTGATGAGGTCCGACTTGTTCAGAACAACTATCAGCCTATCGTTGCCTATGCCCAACCCTCTTATGAATTCAAGGCAGGTATTTACCCTGAGCAACATTAGGTCCTCCGGATCGCTTATGTCCACTGAAAACAATACTAGGTCGGAGTACCTCAGGTCATCTAGGGTCAGGCTGAACGATGCTATGAGCCTTGGATCTAAATCCACTACAAACCCTATGGTGTCCACCAAGAAGAACTTTGTGCCATTCCTCGGGATCAAAAAATACTTGCTGCTCAAGGTGGTAAAGGGCCTAGGTCCAACTGGCTTGCCCAGACCAGTTAGGGCGTTAAAAAGCGAGGTCTTCCCGGCGTTGTAATAACCCGCGATGCAAACGCTCGGAAACCCTAGGGACCTCCTTTTCCCCAACTGTAAAATCTTGGCTGACCTCCTCCTTTCCACTTCGGTCTCTAGGCTCGACCTCTTCTTCATGAGGTTTGCAAGCGTCCTGTGATATGAATACTCGCCCAAGCTCATAGGCCCAGGGTGTTCCCTACCTGACCTGTAGTAAAGCGAGGCAAGCAGTTTCACACGTGGTATCTCCTTCAAAACCCTAGCAAGGGCTATTTGGAGCTTCGAGAGTTCGTCTGTGGAGTTCTGCTCGAATATTTCGAGCGTCAGGTCGTATCTATCTATAACCTTGCACATCAGTTTCTTCGTTAGGTTGTAATGTTGCTTGCTGGAAAGAATGTTGTAGAATATTACAACTTGAACTCCAAGTTCACCTACCTGCTTTCTGAGCTCCTCGACCTTGCCACTGCCGATCAGGTATGCGGGGTGCGGTTTACTCCTAGTTTGTAAGGTCGATCCAACGACCTTATAACCAGATGCCGAGGATAACGCCTCGAGCTCCCTCATCTTAAGTTTGTAAAGCACGTGATCATGGGGATTCTCCCTAAGGTAGCAAAGCCAAGCTTTCAATACCAATTTACGCACGCTTACGTTGGATTTAAAATTTAATGGCATTCGAGACGAGATTAAAAACTTTAAAAGAACAAGGTCACCTTGTTAATTGGCGGTGAACGAGATGTCCGAAGATTTGGTTAACAAGATCATGGATACGTTAAAGGACCATGAGCGCAGAATAGCAGAATTGGAGCGCGTATTGTCAGAGAGAAAAACCAAGAAGGTTGAGCATACCAGGGAGGTGGAGAACGTAGTTCAGCGGGTCCTCTCAAGCTCGCTGGAGACCGACCGATACTCCTTCTTGCGCAAGCTGTCAGGCCTGCCACTTTTTCTCTCGGTATTGGAACTCGTCTCAAACGAATTCAACGTAGATGCGCTTTCACCCTCGGAAATATCTTCAATACTATCGGGCAAGTTCGGCATCAGAGCCGAGCGTAGCAACGTAAGTCACACTCTGAGTTCAGCGATAACGGGTGGCTATGTCGACAGAATAAAGAGTGCCAAAGGCAGCGGCTACGTATATAGGCTCACTAACAGGGGTCTTGAGTATCTGAGAAACACGTTGCCGAAGTACGCTGCTGCGAGTGAAGCCGAGCTACGCCCATCAGATCAATCGCAGGCCTAAACCCGCGTTCTCGCGATATGTGAAAATTGTTTTATCGTGTTCGACAGAACCTTTATGGAACTGAAGTACTCGTCTATTTCAACGAACTCCAGCTTCGTGTGGCTCAACGAAGGGTTTCCTGGACCATAGGAGACGGCATGTCTGCCTGTTGACATGGCAAAAACATTCATATCGCCTGTGCCGGTCTTTTTAAGGAGTCGGATGGGCCCTCCAGCAACCTCGAGTATTGCCCTCATCAACGCCCTCAAGCTTAGTGAAGCACGGTCTGTTTCATACGGCTCCACGTAGTCGCTTGAGAACTCGAGTTCGACCTCAGAAGAGGTACGCGCCATATATCGTTCTCTGACCAACCCAACCAACTCGACAGCTCTCTTGGTTGACATGCTGGGCGGTATTCTCACATCCACGTACATCTCGCAAAAGTCTGGCATGACGTTCCCAGCGTGCCCCCCACGTATCATATTTGGAGACGCGCTTGCTGAGTAGAAATGCCCTTGAGGTCTGCTCTCGGTCCTCAGCTCGTCCCTGACCGAATTCAAGAAGTCAAAGCAGCCTTCTATCGCGTTCTCGAACTTCCAAGGAGCTCCAGGGTGTCCCCCCCTGCTCTTTATCTTTACGATGAACGCCAACTTACCCCTGTAACCAATTGTTATGTTCCTTAAACCACTTGGTTCTCCAAATATATTACAATCTCCTTTCACGCCGGACCTCACAAGCTCCTTGATCCCTTCCCCCTCACCTTCTTCACCCGTGACCGCAGCCACAATTACTCTGCACGGCATTTCCTCCTTGATCGAAAGCGGCGCCATGATCATTGCGGCAAGCGATGATTTAGCATCCACAGCGCCCCTTCCGTATATTTTTCCGTTTTCCACCCTGACCTTCAACTGTCCGGGGATTGTGTCCATATGTCCGCAGAAAAGGACGACGTTGTCCCCCTCCCCGAGTTCGCCGAGCACATTTCCAGCCTTATCAACTCTAACATCGTTGTAGCCGAACTCGATGAACTTGTCCCTGAGATAGTCCGAGAGCTCGCCCTCGGACCCGCTGGGGCTGTAGATCCTGAGCACGGATTCAAGAAATCTCATCTGGAGTTCTTCGTCCAGCTTCGCCAACTCTTATTCCTCGTCAGCCAGCGCGGCGTCTAAGGACTCTACTACAAAGTCCACCTGGTCCCTTTCTATTACTAGGGGCGGTAGAAATCTCAGGATGTTCCTACCCGAATACAGGGGGACGACGCCCCTTCGGATAAGTCCCATAAGGACCTCCTGGATCTCGATTTTCGCCTCAGCGGCCAACATCAAACCCCTGCCCCTGACCTCTCGCAACACGCTATGGGAGTTCTGTAATTGCACAAGCCTTTCCTTAAAATAGGTGCCTATTTCTGCCGCCCTTTCAACAAGCCCCTCCTTTAGTATGACGTTCACCGTCGCATCGGCCGCCGCGCAAGCGATAGGGTTGCCTCCGAAAGTACTGGAATGCTCTCCCAACTTAAACGACCCCATCACCTCATCGACCGCGAAGGTTGCACCCATCGGTATACCTCCCGCCATGCCTTTCGCAACGCAGAGTATATCAGGGGTAACGTCCCAATGTTCGCAAGCCCACATCTTGCCAGTCCTCCCAAGACCACTTTGAACTTCATCTGCTATCAGGAGGCACCCTGCCCTGCTCGAGGCTTCCCTCAGGTTTTTCAAAAAATCTTCAGGAGGCACCCTTATCCCGCTCTCGCCCTGTATGGGCTCGACGATCACCGCCGCTGTTTCATCGGTTATGAGCTTGCCAGCGTCTTCGGAATCGCCATACCTTGCAAACCTCACATGTTGATAGAGCGCATGTTCGAAGGGCGACCTGTACTTCTTGTTATACGTAACCGAGAGAGCTCCCAACGTCTTACCGTGAAAACTGCCGGTCATGGCTACTATCTCCTTTCTACCCGTATACCTCAATGCCAGCTTTATGGCACACTCTATTGATTCAGCGCCGCTGTTCGATAGAAATACCCTGCTTAAGCCCCTTGGCGCAATCTTCTCCAGAGACTCTAAAGCCCTTGCCCTAGCGTCATTGTAAAGTGAAGGGTGACACGAGATTAGGAGCTCGGCCTGCTCCTTAACTGCCCTGACCACCTCAGGGTGGCAGTGTCCGACAAGCGCCACGCCATATCCGCCCATGCAGTCAACATAGGTCTTGCCGTCCACATCCCAAAGCAGGGCGCCCTTGCCCCTGACTGCGACTACAGGAAACCTCTGGAAGACCTTGGCCAGGTAACGTTCCTCGACTTCCATTACGTAGTCTTTCAGTGGCAAATAACAGTACCCACCTCATGTGCCAGCGCTCTCGACACCGGACGGTCAACTTGTCCAGAGGTTATTATTACCTCAGACACACCTGCGTCGACAGCCTCCACGGCTGCCATGAGCTTCCTGTTCATGCCAAACCCGACCTCCCTGATCAACGCGCGGGCCTCCTCCAACCTCAGGGATCTGATGATTTCATCATCCTTGATTACACCCATAACGTCCGTCAGGAAGACCAGTTTGCTAGGTACCAACGAGGCGGCCAGCTTCGCAGCTGCCATGTCAGCGTCGACGTTAAGGAGTTCAAAGTCCTCGCCTAGGGCGAGCGGCGACACCACAGGCACCAAACCCATCGAAACGAGTTTTTTTAAAGGTCCTGGATCGACGGCCTCTATCTTGCCTGTGAACCCTCCATCGATAACCCTCTTTCTATTCCTATCGTCCACTATCACGATCCTCTTTTTACGTACCGCCCTTATTATTGAGGCATCGACCCCCGAGATCCCGAGAGCCCTGATCCCTCCTCTAACTAAAGCAGCAACTAGATTTTTGTTCGTCAAACCGCACAGCACCATTGTAAATATCTTGATGTCCTCCTCATCAGTATACCTGCTCTTTATTCCCTCAGGAGAAACGACGAACAACTGCTCCTTGCCCATCCTCCTCGCAACCTCGGTCACCTCATCCCCACCGCCGTGTACCACCACACCACCCTCAACCTGCAGGGCCTCTTTAAGGTCGGAGACCAGCGCTGGCGTTACCTCCCTTATGACGTCACCACCCACTTTGACGACTATCATTTCCATCACTCATATCGGGTGTAACGGTGGCACATTCAAGCCCTTGGTCTCATCTAAGCCCAGCATCAAGTTCAAGTTCTGAACAGCTTGACCAGCAGCCCCTTTGATGAGGTTGTCTATCGCCGAGAACACGACAATCCTACGCGAATGCCCATCGACGTCGAAACCGAGGTCACAGTAGTTGGACCCTATGAGGAACTTTGGATCTGGAAGCCTCTGAAGACCTTGAGAGTCACGGACTATCCTTACGAAGGGGCATCCCCTGTAGAGGGACCTGTAGACCCTCCAAAGCTCCATGACCGTGATGTCCTTGTCCTTTACGAACGTGTGACATGTTGAAAGTATCCCCCTGACCGTGTTAACAGCATGGGGCGTCATTGCGACATTCACTTCTCTCTTGCCGATTTCGGCAAGCTCCTGCTCTATCTCCGCTATGTGCCTGTGGTGGCCAGCCTCATATGGTCTTATAACCCCATATCGCTCAGCGTGGTGAGTGAATATCGTCGGGGACGCCCCACCAGCGGATGAACCGATCTTCGAATCGACTATGATCCTAAGCGGCTCTATCATGTCCTCCTTGATCAGCGGAGCCAAAGCCAGTATTGCAGAGGTCGCCATGCATCCGGGGTTGGCCACGAGGACAGCGCCTTTTATCTCGTCCCTGTGCAACTCCGGAAGCCCGTACACCGCCTTCTGCAGAAACTCAGGACAAGGGTGTTTCCAATCGTACCAGATCTCGTAGAGTCTGGGATCCTTCAACCTGAAGTCAGCGCTCAAATCTATGACCCTCAAACCCCTCTCGAGGATCCTCGAGACCATCTTAGCTGAGGACCCGTGGGGTAATGCCGTGAACACGAGGTCGCACTTGCTGGCCAAGCTCTCTACGTCCACATCTGAGAACTTCATGTTGGTTAGCCCACGCAGGTTCGGATGCGTCCTGAACACATAATCACCCTTGTTCTTCCTAGAAGTGACTACGCTTACCTCAACCTGATCGTGGTTCAACAGAATCCTGAGTAGCTCACCACCCACATACCCAGAACCACCGACGATGCCCACCCTCACCATGTCAAAGAACGCACCCCCAAACTAATTAAAGGTATCACACTAACGGCATATCTCAGGACCATGGCAACGACCCGTGTCTTTTGACATACTCAACCACACCACCCTCCGTCATGAGCTGCATTAACGATTCCGGCAAACTCCGAAATTCAACCATCAACCCCTTCTTGAGATTCTCAACCGTGCCCTCCTTCAGATCTATACTCAAGAAATCACCTTCGTCGATACTGTCGACGAAAGAGTTTGGCAAAACAACGGCGGGTAGACCTACGTTTATGCAATTCCTGAAGAAGATCCTGGCGAACGACTTAGCTACCACTGCACTTATGCCCACGGCCTTTATAACGCGCGGCGCGTGTTCCCTGCTAGAACCACACCCGAAGTTAACCCCCGCTACCAAGATGTCACCGGGCCTTATCCTGCTGACCAGCGTCGGATCTAGGTCCTCGAACGCGTGTTTTGCCAGCGTGCTCATATCTTGGGTCTTGAACTTGTACTTGCCAGAAATTATGTAGTCCGTGTTTATGTGATCACCAAGCTTTATCGCCCTGCCTTTGATATCCAACATCCTAGACATATCGCCTCGGGTCGGCTATCTCTCCCTCAAGCGCTGAGGCCGCAGCCGTGGCCGGACTCACGAGATATATCTTAGCGTTTCTGTCGCCCATTCTCCCCGGGAAGTTCCTGTTGCTCGTCGACACAGCCACCTCGCCGGAGCCGAGCAATCCCATGTGCGCCCCAACGCACGGCCCACAGGTCGGAGGACCTACAACACAACCGGCCTTGGAAAGGACCTCGACAGTACCGTCCCTGACGGCCTCTAGGAATATCTTCCTCGAGGCAGGTATGACGATACATCTGACCTTGACCTTCTTGCCTCTTAATATGCTCGCCGCCAAGTGAAGGTCTTCGAGCCTACCGTTCGTGCAACTACCTATAAATGCCTGGTCTATCACAGTCCCGCTGAGCTCCTCGACAGGCCTCACAATGTCCACATTGGGCGGGCAGGCGACCATGGGTACGATCGAGGAAAGGTCGGCCTCAAGGATATCGGAGTAATCGGCATCGCTATCAGGCAGGAACTCTTTAACCTCCAAACCGAACTCCCTTCTGATCATCTGACGTGCGGTCCCGTTAACCGGCATCATGGTGGCCTTGGCTCCCATCTCTGCTCCCATGTTCGTAATGGTCATCCTAGACGCCATCGAAAGGTAGTCTACGGAGTCGCCATGAAACTCGACAGATTTGTAGTTCATGCCATCCGCCTTCACATCCCCTATTACCTTCAATATCACATCCTTCGTGGTAACTGGTCCTCGGAGCTCTCCTTTGAGTTCTATTTTCACAGACTCCGGTACCCTGAGCCATATCTTTCCACTTGTGATGGCGACGGCGGCATCAGTGCTTCCGACCCCTATCGCAAAACACCCAAAGGCTCCATGAGTTACCGTGTGTGAGTCGGCCCCGACTATTAGCATACCCGGCTTTATAAACCCCTCCTCGGGCAAGACTTGGTGACATATCCCGTTGCCCACGTCGTAAAGCCTAACCCCGCTCTTCTTCGAGAACTCGCGCATCGCCCTGTGCAAGTTGGATATCTCAGGAGTCGGGCTGGGCGCCGAATGGTCTATAAAGAGGACGACCTTTTCACTGTCCCAAGGTTCTTCCCTCCCCATCTCCTTCATCACCTCCAATGCGAGCGGGAACGATCCATCATGGCCAAATACCAAGTCGACATCAGCCACTACCATGTCTCCCGGCTCAACCCGGGATAGCCCTGCAGACCTAGCTATCACCTTCTCGGCCATCGTAAGCCCCACTTGAAATCACCTCTTGATCCTGGACTTCAAGTACATCATTATTTCGGAGGCTATGTTCACCCCCGTGACTCTCACCATGTTCTTGAACTCGACCGTGTGGTTGACTTCGTGAACTAGAAGTCCCGAATCCGACTCCATGCAATCGACACCGACCACCTCGCCCTTTACCGCCTCCGCCGCCTTCAGGCTCAGCTCTTCGAGCTCCTTGGTCCTCGGACAGGGCTCGGCCCTCCCCCCTCGCGCCGTGTTGGTCCTCCAATCGGATTGCGGTTGATATCTGTAGATTGCTGTCAAAAGCTGTCCTCCTACCACTAGGGCCCTTATGTCCCTCGGCGGCCTATTGACCCTCTCCTGTAAGTAATAGACTTGATAGATGGGGTGCATGTGCTCCCGCGACTCCAATATCGCGCTCGCCGACTCGGGGTCGTTCAGAGGAGCTATCAGCCTCCCCCAGCTACCCATGACGGGCTTGAGCATCGCAGGGTAACCGACATCTGATATCGCGCTCATGGCAGCTTCCCTGCTGAACGCCAAAATCGTCTCGGGCGTCGGAACGCCGGCACGCACCAAAGCTAGCGTGGTGAAGAACTTGTTGCCACAAACAGATATAGTTTCGAAGGAGCTGACGACCTTGAAACCGTAGCTCTCTAACGCGTGCGTCACGTGCAGGGCCCTAAAGTAGCTCACACACCTCTGCAGGTATATGTCTGACGAGAAATCGCCCTCGAGCTCGGTAACTTTGGCAGGTAGCTTTAGGTCTTTCACGTTCATGGGCTTAGCGGTCAAGCCAAGCGAGGCCGCCTCTTTGAAAAGCATCTTCTCCTCAAGGCGTATGGTGTCGTATAAGATGCCTACCTCTGCCAAACTGTGTCTATTCGCCCCAGTCCTCTCCCTCGACTTCTGCAGGCTTTATCTCTACCTTGTCCTTGCTCACGGAGACTACCTCATAGGAGGCGCCGCAGTCCGGACAGGAAACTATCTCCCCGGGAAGGGCATCATCAGGTACGTCGACCTCACCCTCACACTCGGAACACGTCGCTTTCATGGACTGCCATCACCTTAGGTCTTTAAATATAAGTTTAATGTTGCGGACATTACATGCGTATAATGTCCCAGAGAGGCACATGGCTGCAAAAGGCTCATACAAGCGTTATCGTTTCACGCTCAAGCCCTACAGAGTTCTAGGTGTCGTAGAATGAGCCTTCTGTAAGTCCATGTTCCAGAGTTAAGCAAGCCACACGTAAATTTCATCTCGATCGCTGTTTACATATAGTACCTCAAGGTCGTCAACACCCCTCCCAAGCTCGTATCTGAGTACGCGCTCCGCCAACCCACCTTCGATCAACCCACTGCTCAACGAGTCGAGTAAGCTCTTGATGCGTGAAAAATCTATGTGGACGAGCTCCACGACTATCTTGTTGGCGTATCGAGATTCGAGCTCACAAAGCAAATCAATCTCAGGGATGATTACAACCCTCCTCCCCCGTGCAACGGACTTTACCCTTGGGTCATCAATGAACTTGTTGAAATATCTTGTTCGCGACGTCCGAGTTCATCTTCTATTTCCTCTACAGAGCTTCGACAGTCCATCTTATCCGAAAAGACCTGATCGAATAACTGAACTATGACAAAATACACTTTGGTATATCCCTCATCAAGTGCGGTGTAGAACAAACGTCCCGCCAAATCGCCCACTTCCTTGGGGTCGTTAGTAAACGAGTTGATGTCGTAGCTAACGTCTTCACGTCTCTCCCTGGCTTTGAGGTATATTCCGAATTCCTTAGCGTTTTCCCTCCATTCTTGCTAACGTACTTCTAACAATTTGTCCTAACATCCTCGAACTCGTCTTCCCATCCCCAGACCGTGGCTGCGCGCGCCGTCAAACCGCACCATCTTCTACTCGTCAACATATTTTAATCACTGCCCTCTGAATTTAAAACTATCAACGCAACGTTAAACGAAAGATTTATTTTCCGGTGCTCCTTTAAGCGTAAATTCGCTCTGGTGGTGTAGAGGACTAGCATTGGAGGCTGTCAACTCCAAAAGAGGCAGACCCCTCCCGACCCGGGTTCGAAGCCTTTGGCGAAATTCCCGGCCAGAGCGCTCCTCTCATTATAAAAAATATCTTCTACTGGGGATGCCAGGTGTGAAATTGATAAGCCAGAAGGTGCAAGAACTTTTCCGGACGTGAGATGGGGAGGAAACGCGGAAGAGATAAGAAGGAAGTTAAGGAGGAGAGAAGGAGAATAGAGGCATTGGTGATGGAGGCTTTCCAACACTTCAACGCAAATGAGCTGTACGAGGAAAAGTTCGTCAAGTATTTTCAGAAGAGGGGAATGAGCCGAGACGAGATCGATAGGCTCTGGGTGAGGGCCATGAACTTGGGTATCATAAGGATTGAGGCGGAACCAATATGGGAGCCAGGTAAACCGTGGAACATTCTCGGCCAAAAAACCGTGTTCGTTCTGGTAAAAGGCGAGGAAGAGTAGTGGCTCTTTTTGCCATCTTCGCCAAAGGTCTCATTAACTACGAATAAACACCGGGAATGAAAATGGTTAAGGGCATCATGTGATTTAGTAGGGTACCTTGTTTTTTTTATCTCGAGGAGGTGCAATAACAGCTTGAGAGCTGTTTTTGCTGGCTCAGCTTATCCAAGCGATGTAGGAAAAAATAAAACCGCGATGTCATAAAGATTATGCGTTGAGGCTTCGCGGGTGCGATAGGGATTGTAGGTCATGCCCGCTCGCAAAACTATGCGGAGGTGTCGAGCAATACGGCGTCAAAGGATATCGATGCCCATACGCAGGTTGCGAGCTTAAGGCGCCGGCTCTCAAGGCCATGCAGGAATGCGATGTCTGCCGCCTAGAGAAGGTCGCGTGGGACCTCAACGAGGTCGAAATTGCTGGACTTATGTCGGAGGTCATGGGATTAGAACGCACAGACAATCAGCAGTTAGATTTGCCCGAGGTCGTGCCGGCAGTCCCGCTGAGGCTCGCCCCCACCCTGCGTATTAGTTCTTTAGGCGTAAGCTCTGTCGTCATCAACTACCAAGACTTGCTCGATGATAAAGTTCGGTTAGAAGTTCTGGATAAAGGTGGCATACATTCTTACTTAGGTTTCGGTGGCAAGATATTGCTGTCGTCAGTAATGCCCGACGAGCTCTTGTTGAGGGAAGACGTCTTCGAGGATTTCGTACGCCTCTTCGAAGCCGCGGGCTTTGATGCCGTCGTAGGATGGGATGTGCCCGTTTACATAGACATCCCTCTCTACAACTCTTGGGTGAACTTGCTGATGGGTCTGAAGCTCACGCACGCCATTGCAACTAGAGGGGTTCCAGTGGTCGGACTCTTGAAGGGGAACGTTGAGAGACAGATAACGTTCAGCGCTGAGGCGCTCTCTAGGATGGGTATTAAAACGATGGGACTTCATGCCTCGGAGTACATGTCCGCATTCAAAGAGGACGCTGCGGTAAGGCAGATCCTCTACACCTACTTCAGGTGGGCATCAAAACTAGCAAGCTCCCTGCTCCTGCTGGGGGTCCTTAGTTACAGGTGGCTAAACTTCACCAAGGTTGTTGTGCCGAAGGACCTCAGGCTTTCCCTTGCCGGAATGGGCTGGCTCATCGATGCCGAGCGTGGGCTTTTGTACTCAGGCGACGGTTGCATAGACGCGCACTCCAAGTTCGTCATGTGCACATGCTCGACCTGTTCCGGTATAAGCCCCAGAGAGCTAGTTGCTGACCCTAACGCGAGGGCCAGGCACAACCTCAACAACCTCATGGAGCGCATCCGGGGTAACTTATCTCCGAAGTTACACGCATACGACCTGATCTTGAAGGAAGATGAGAGTGCCCTGCTCGCGTCCGATCTTCATCTCTGGACAGGCAGGTCCCTGCTGAGCGGCTTCTTGGAGCTCCTGAGGCGGGAGCTGCCAACCAACATGCTTTTTCTGGGAGATACCTTTGATCTTGAGAGGGGTAGACCAAACCTATTAGAGACCACCGCGTTGTTCGGTACGCTGAGGGAGCTGGGTCCAGCCGTCTTAGTGGCAAAAGGTTGCAGCGACGGCGACCAAGCGGCACTCCTCAGGGCCCTCGACAGTATAACGATGGAGGGTCATGCAAGACCTTTCCTATGGACCGAAATCGAGGACGAGAGAGTGCGGGACGCGGCGCTCGATCTGTACAAGTTCTACAGGTGCGCTTCGGATCGCCTTGAGGTGCGGCTCGCAGATGGCAGTGTTTTGTTGGCTGTACATGGTAGTGACATCGTCGAGGATCGGGACTCCACTCTCGAGACGGCCATGAAGGCGATGATAAAGGCTAGGGCGAAGGCGAACGTGAGGTGGCTCGTAATGGGGCATCTGCACAGGGCGTTCATAGACAATGAGAATGGAATAGCCTCGACCGGCTGCTGGGCACTAGGTGATATGAGCAGAGGGAATACGACTAGGAAAACGGATCTCAAGAGAGCGATCGTTGTTCACGGAGATGGCGAGCTGGAGCTCATGAGAGGATGCTGAGCTTGGGGCAGTATTCGATCTTCCGCAGGGATGTCTCAAACCTCAAGTTCTCAAGAAGACCCTTCGGCAATGAAGTCAATATCGGGAAAGCAGCACGTCTCGAAGAAACTCGTGCGCAAGAGATAACGCTGAAGCTCAAGCTGAAATCCCGCGGACATAGGCTTGGGATTAGCGTGCCGAAAGAGAAATTGATCTCATGCCTCGGAAACGAGCCGTGCTGGGTGAAGATTAAAGTGAAAGGAAGAGTACTCTACAAGGAGTATAACCCGACCTTCGCGTTCTCCCTTCCCAAAGGCATCGGCAGCGTTGGCGAGGAGGTATGTGTGACGATCAAGAAAATCTCAATTCATGAGTTCATCAGAGACGTGTTCGGAAAGAACGGGCAACGACCAGTTGAGGACTCGCCCTCGTCCGGCTTCGATATCGTGTTTACTGATGGAGGCTACAAGCTCGTGATAAATACCAGGAGAAGAGGTGGAGTTAAGGAACTAGATCTGATTTTGGAAGGGTACATCCATTATGAGCATGGCGATACCAAGGGACCTGTAGTAACTTTTGTTATAAAAGACTATGAAGAAAACGAGCATGTATTCAAGATAGCATGCAATTACGAAGGGAGGCACCTATTCAAGATGAAGCCAGGAACTGGACCTGGGACTATTCCTAGGCGTATCGTGAACTTGGTATATAACGAGAGTTGGGAAGAGCTCATAGTGAAGTACTACAGAGTGATAGGAGAAAGGACTAACATCCACCGCATAGAGTTCAAGGAACCCAAAGCCGCTCTCCTAGACCTCGTTAGGAAATACGAGGAGGGTCCAAAATACATGGGCATAATCGGAGAAATCGGCGAGGGGTATATCAGGCTCTACAAAGATGAGTCGGTTAAAGAACCGGTATCTGAGAAAATGGGGATACCTAAGGATGAGCTGAAGCTTGTGAGACTAGGGGGTGTGGAGAAGCCAGACCTCGCCGTTTACCGCAGAAATGAAATGGTAGCTATAGTTGAAGTAAAGACAACTAGATACGAAAGGCGTATAAAGGGCTGCGCAGAAGAGGCGATAAAACAGCTTCATAAGTACTTAGCTGCTGATGAGTGGGGAAAAGCCGAATACGGCGTGTATGTAGTTGTACACTTTAAGGAACCGGACAAGGTCATCAGCTCAAACTTCCTAGAGGGGATCGAAATTGTCGTTAAAGGTATGATCAAAAACCCATATTGCCAAAAGACCTAGAACGAGCACATCTTATTCGAGCTTCGCTTTCGTCACAAGCGCTGTAACTCCCAACCCCTCTCTTCGACAAGCTTTTTGACCTCTTCCTCTGTCAGAACGACTACAGATAGGTTGCTGCTGTCAAACAAACAAATTCTGTAGTACTGATACCCGGTGTCTTTTATGAGCTCGTTTATCCGTCCCGCTACGGAGTCTATGTTTATGCTAGCTGAATATATGAACTCGTCCGAGTATTCCTGTCCCCTGAACTTGAAGTAGACCGGAACTTTCCACCAAGTGTGTTTCCTTCCAAATATCTTCTTTCCTTCTCTCACGTCGGTCGGGTTGAAAGCACCCCTCGAGATCTGGACCAGCTTCTCTAGAAGCTCCTTGCTGTTGCCTTCTCCGGGGGTATATCCTTCCCAGCTTCCGAAGAACATCCTTTTGATATCATGACAGGCTATATAATAATCGTATTCGTAAGGTTCATCATAGCTCCTCCACGGGGGTACAATTTCTTCTTTTTCAGGGGGCCAAACCTTAGGACCCCACCACTCCAACCAATCTCTCCCTATCTCTCCGTTCTTTATCTCCTTGAAGATCTCTTCGGATGTTAAGTTGCGGTACTCCTCAAAGAAGCCCATCCCCCTGAGGTAGTCTATCGAATCTATGAAGCGGTCTTTTACAACATCGTCGACTTCTAGGCTCTTCTGGATCGCCGGAGACTCCGCGCGTACGACCTCCATCTTGTAGCCGGCCTTCCCTAGGAATCCTTCCATCAACATCTTTACCTCTTCCTCAGTCAGCACAATGAGAAATGCCATCATGACATCGGCGTGGTCGATGTAGTACTGATACCCGGTGTCTTTTATGAGCTCGTTTATCCGTCCAACCGCAGGCTCTAGGTACATATAGTCATCTCTGAACAGGAACTTGATCAGGTGCTCTTTCCCCCTGAACTTGAAGCGGACGGGGATGTACGTGTGCAAATGATCCTTCATCACAATCTCGTGCCACTCCTCCCTGATGTCGGTCGGGTTGAAAGCACCCCTCGAGATCTGGACCAGCCTCTGGAGGAACTCTAGGCCGAAACCTCTGTAAGAACTCGTCTCCACGTCCTCGAGTATCACCCTTTTAGTATCATAAGCCATGACCTCTGCATCTATGTCGAAATCATCTTTCTTCATCCATTCCTCTATCGATTCCTTGTACTCCTTCTCGGCGGTCTCCTCAGTGGTCAGTATGCGCGTTTTCCCGCCATCTTCTACTAAATCCCTCGCGCCCACTAAAAGCCTCTTCGCCTCCTCGATGCTCTCCCAAGGACCCGGCCATTCCCTCCCCAGCTCTCCGTTCCTGATCTTCTCGAACAGTTCCTCCGATGTCAGATTGGAATAATCCTCAAAGAAACCTAACCTTCTCAGGCGATCTAGAGAGGATATGATTCGCCTCTTCGCCAGCTCATACTTCTCCCTGTATTCGTCGACACTATCCATTCACTATTTTCTGAGTGGATAGTCATTTAAGCATAACGCATGCAGGCTCATGTGCATTGAGCAAACGAAAGGTAATCACGGACACTTCCTTTAGATCCTTCTACGAAAATTTGCTTGAGGGCACAAAGTTTGGAGCGTGTCAAAGTGACCTTAAACGACCGAAAAAGAACCCTACCTAAATGAGTAGTAAAAAGTTACTTATGTTTTAATGCGCCCGGGAAGGGATTCTCAAGCAGTTTCTGCTGCTCCTTGAACCCTTGAGGCCCGTAAGGGCCACAAGCTTTCAGCCCAAAACATCTCCAGGCTTGCCCTCTACCAAGCTAAGGGACCCGGGCTGGGCTTGTTCTCGTCAAAAAACGAATATAAACCTTGCTCGGAAAAAGTCACGGTGGCTCACTTTCAGAAAGGTCCTGAGCAAATATCTTTTGCCACCACACAGAAATTAGGCCTTTTACTCTATTTTTAAAAACGCCTCCTTTTTTCTTCACTCGGCTCGCGACATAATCGTTAAGTTGTGCTCTTTGGTAATTGCACGCGTGACGCAAAGCCAGGGGAAACCCAACGGTCAAGGTGCACTTAAAAATAACGTCGCCGTCCGTACGGAGCTTAAGGTGCTCTCTTTCCTTTCAGAGGAGCTCGGAAAGAAGGCTAGAGAGCTTGAAACGCTAGTGGACTCCAGAAACTATAACGACTGGATCTATCTTTACAGAGAGGTTAACGCCACGCTGTTGGCAATAGAGAAGGCTATCTATAAGAGAAAGCTCCTCATGGCCAATAAGAACCTGAAGTCGGTCAGAGACGCGATATTCTCGCTTTTCGACAAGTACGATTCTCTATCAAGAGCGCTGTCCGATGTTGACCAGAGGTTCACTCCGGGGCTTTCGTCAAACGGAGGCACACTTGCAGAAGTCAGGTCACCTCCGGTTGACGACATAAGAAAGGAGCTGGAGAAAGCCAGGGAGCGGATAAAGAAGTTGCTAGGCCCTACAAACGTCGAGGGGCCGGAGGGGTGACAATATGTGCTTCGAAGGCGTGGGGCCTCGCAAAAAAGGAGCATGCGATTTGCAGAGGGCTGCGCTGCGGGCTTTAGAAATCAGATGGTGGAGTTTTCATGAGGTTCCCCCCCATATTCAGGCAGCCGAGGAGTAATGCGGTGAATGGCGAAATGAAGGAAGAGCAGCCTGCAACCGCTTCTACACAAAGGATAGAACAGCTGATAGTTGACATATCAATAACGAAGAGAAAGCTCGAACACTTCATAGCCAACCTCCAAGCAAGAGATGGCCAGCTCTTAAAGCGGATTTCTGAGGTCCGGGATTCGTGGGATGAGTACAAGCTACAAGGGTTGGTAAAGGAACTTCTCCAGATCAGAAAGATAGCAAACATGGCAGTTTACTCCTCCTACTTGCTGGAGGTCGTGAGGCTCAGGCTGGAAACTATAAAGTTCGTTAGCGCAGAGGTATCTCCAACTCTCAAGCTCGTGGGGTCACTTCTCTCCGAAGTTAAGGATGTGATGAGGAGCGTGAGCCCAGGATCGGAGGTCACGATAAAGGGCATAGAGGAAAACCTGTTGGATGTGATGTCTAAGCTCTCGGTCAAGGAGGTGCCCCAACCAGCTGTCCCGGAGCCCTCGAATGGCGAGGTCAAGAAGATCCTGAAGGACGTGCAGAAGATAACCCTCGAGAAAATAAACCAGAGCTTCCCTGAGGTCCCTGAGGTAAACGAGGTGATGGAGAACACCGTGCTCGAGTACGTTAAAGCGCACAAGGAGGACTTCAACCTCGAGGTCGCGGAGAGAGAGCTGCCTTTGTCCAGAAACCAGATATTGGCCGTGCTCCGGTCTCTGGACTCGAAGGGCAAGATACACATAGAATACGGATCTGAAGAAACGCAAGTTCAGTAGAGCGAGCTCACGGTGGAACCCCACTTCTTTGACCAATCCTCGTACATCGCGAGCATCTCCAGACTTATGCTCGGCTTCCTGTACTCCAAGACGGCTATGAAGTCGGCCTTTGTTATCGGCCTCGGCTCCCCGATGCCACCCCTGAGTTCAAAAAACTCCCTCACTGTCCTGTTGTGTGCGTCAACGCATATGTCCTTTATGTCTTGAGACGAATGTCCCTCGGTCATGAACGCCAGCTCGCTCAACGAGACGTCACTATCCAGCTTCAGCTTAGCGGTGTACAGTTCCAACAACTTAAGCCTCTCCTCGAAGCTCGGAGGCCTAACGTAAATCCTTCTGCCGAAGCGCCTTATGAAAGGTTCATCTAGGACCCACGGCTTATTTGTCGCTGCCATAACGTAGAGATACATCTTATCAAAACCCTTCGTCAGGACGCCATCCATCTCGGTGAGCAGTTGGTTCCTGGCTCTGACCTCACCTCCAACTTCAGAGTCCCTTACGCCCATTACGGAATCTACCTCGTCAAAGAACAAGATTACGGGCCTCCCGTTTCTCGCAATCTCCCTTGCCTTGGCGAAGAGCCTCTCAACCCTCTTCTCCGACTCCCCGAGGTACTTGGATATCAGCTCCGGTATCCTAACTAGGTAAAATTCGGCGTCGATCTCCTTTGAAACCGCGGCCGCCAAGAGGCTCTTTCCGCAACCTGGCGGCCCGAAGAGCAGTATGCCCTTGGCCCAGCCCAGCGGGAACAGCTCCGGCTTCCTGAGAGGGTATATGATGCTCTCCTTTATCGCTTGCTTCACGTCGTCTAAACCTATAACCTCATCCCAGCTTACCGATACTCTCTCCTTCACCACGAGGTCGTCAAATACCGCGTCCTGTCCCGAACCCGCAGCATAAGCTACGTCGACGTTGCTCTTTAGGGCCTCGACCCTCCTCCTGTACTTCTGTGCCTTCTCGAGGTATATTGTCCTGATCTCGGGGCTTTCAACGAACTCAGCCAGTTTCATAAGCAACCTTATGGCCTCATCGTATCTCTCGATGGCTTTCGTCTTAAGTCCCTGTTTATCGTACTTGACCGCCTCGTTGGCCGCGCGCACAGCGTAACCTTCAAGATCTTCAATACCTGAGGGCATATTTACTCAACTCTTCTAGTCCTTTTGATGGCACATTTCTAGAGACAAGTCCCTATAAATGCCTTAAGCAGAAAAAGAACTTAGCAAAAGGTGGATGTGGATTGGAGTTCCTAAGGTTCGGAAAGAAAAAATTGCCCGAGCAGCCAATAAAGCCGGAGTTTGACGCAAAACAACGCCTACCCGAGCTCGCAACACGCCTTAAGATTTTGCAGGAGAGGCTTGAGAGAAGCGCCGCCAGGCTAAGGGAGCGAGATAAGGCGCTTTTTGAGAACGCCGTCCAGGCGGAGATGCGCAAGGACCACTCAATGGCATCGGTCTACGCCGGTGAGATGAGCCAGATACGTAAGTTTGCGCTTATCATAATGAGGACCTCCGCGCTCCTTGAACAGATCATTCTGAGGCTCGAGACCGTTAAGGACTTCGTAGACTTCAGGGAGATAATGAAGTCAGGTGAGCTGGCCCTTCTGAAAACGGCCTCAGAGGACCTCAGGGTGGTCATGCCCGAGGTTTCTATGGAGCTCTCGAACATAACACAGTCTCTCGACGAGATCATGGTAGGGTTCGGAGAGGTCAGAGATTACAGCTATGCCTCAACGCCGATAACGGACGAGGAGACCCAAAAGATACTCAAGCAGGTATCGGAGATAGCTGTCCAGAGAATGAAGAACACCTTCCCGGAGCTGCCGCAAGCATACAAACAGCCAGAGGCGGACAACCAGTCTCCTTGGTGACCAGCAGGTAACTTGGACTAAGCAAACTCGGTTTTTCTCAATTTTTTCCTATATTTTAGTAGCCTGAAAAAACACCCTACCACCCATATGTTTGTAAAGCCCTATGGGAGAGCGCGCGGCGCTGTTCATTTGTGCCTTGAGGCCACTTGGTCTATTGAGCGCGCGCTAAGCCTATAGAGCGATATGCGGACTCCCAAATTTTGCCTTTAGCAACTCGGTTTTAGAGCTCACCCAAATGCTCGGAGGATCGACTAGCCGCGCACGCTATTTTGAGCTACCTGTGTTCTTTCAAAATCGTCAGGCAGGGGCCTCGTGGTGACTAATTTTATATCTGTTTCAAAGTTGCACACAGGGAGGCCAAAATGGCGCAAAGGCCTTGGCATGCTAGAAGTGCTGAAGAAGTCTTAGAAGTTTTAGGCGTGAGCCGCGAAGGCTTATCCACACAGGAGGCCGTTGAACGACTTAAGAAATACGGGCCCAACGAGATCAAGGAGGCGAAACGTAGAACAGCTCTCCAAATGTTCTTGGGTGAGTTTAAGGACGTATTTATTCTGTTGCTGATCGCCGCGACAATATTCTCCGCCATAATCGGTTACTACGAGATGCTGCAGGGCGGCGAGTTCATGGAGTCGTTTGCGGACGTTATAACGATAAGCGCGATAGTTGTCTTGTGCGCGACCACGGGCTTCGTTCAGGAGTATAGGGCCGAGAAGGCTGTTGAAGCCCTTAAGAAGCTGGCCGCTCCGAAAGCCAGAGTAATAAGGGATGGGAAGGAGATAATCATACCGGCAAGCGAGGTGGTTCCTGGTGATGTTCTCGCGCTGGAGGCAGGCGACCAAGTTCCCGCCGACGCCTATCTAATTGAAGCCATCGAGCTGAAGGCGAACGAAGCAGTTTTAACCGGAGAGTCCACTCCAGTTGAAAAAGAGTTAACGGTTCTGAAGGAGGATGCTTCAGTTTCCGAGAGGAGGAACATGGTTTTCTCCGCGACTCACATAGTCTACGGCAGGGGGAAGGCCGTTGCAGTCGCCACAGGCATGAACACCGAATTCGGCAAGATAGCAGAGATGGTTCAAACGGCTGAAGAGGAGGAGACCCCTCTGCAGAAGAAGCTTGATAGGTTCGCAAGTAAAATAGCTAAGGTCGTCGTTGCTGTCTGCATATTGATTTTCGCTCTCGAAGCCTTCGAAGTGATCATGCAGATGCATTTCGAACCCGAAGGCTTTATCCAAGCCTTCATGTCCTCAATAGCCCTGGCTATTTCTGCAGTACCGGAGGGACTTCCGGCGATAGTCACAGTGGCGCTCGCCCTAGGTGCGAGAGAGTTCGCGAAGCGGAACGCCATCGTGAGAAGATTGTCTTCAGCTGAAAGCCTCGGCGCGGTGACGGTGATATGCTCAGACAAGACTGGGACGATAACTAAGGGGGAGATGACCGTCCGCCAGATATACGTTGACGGAAAGCTTATCGAAGTAACCGGAGTCGGCTATGAACCGAAGGGGGAGTTCAGAGTCGGCGAGGATCGGGTGAGGCCCGGAGGAAGCCTTGAGCTTCTCCTGCGGATAGGCGCGTTGTGTAACAACGCCAGCTTGAGGAGAAACGACCAGAACAACGCTTGGGAGATCTTCGGAGACCCAACGGAGGGAGCTCTAATCGTCTCAGCAGCTAAGGTCGGGCTTGAAAAGGAGGTTTTGGAGAAGAGTTTTCAAAGGGTCGGAGAGATTCCGTTCACCTCTGAAAGAAAACGCATGACCACCATTCACACTACCCCAGATGGCAAGGTCCACGCCTACATGAAGGGGGCGCCTGAGATCATTCTGGAGAGGTGTACCCGTATTCTTGAAGATGGTGAGGAGAAGGTTCTGACGGAGGAGAGGAGAAGGAAGGTTCTTGAGGTTAATGAGAAGTTGGCGGGTAACGCGCTGAGGGTGCTTGCGATGGCATACAGGCGTCTGCCGGCAACAATGACGAAGCATCACGATGATGAGGCTGTTGAGAGGGAGATGGTTTTCGTCGGGCTTCAGGGGATGATCGACCCTCCGAGGGAGGAGGCTATTGAGGCCAATAAGCTGTGTCAGAAGGCAGGCATAAAGACCGTGATGATAACGGGTGACCATAAGCTTACGGCTGTCGCTGTAGCTAGAGAAGTCGGGATCTTCAAGGAAGGCGACATGGTTCTAACAGGTGTCGATATGGATAGGTTGAGCGATGAGGAGTTTGAAAAGATCGTTGAGAAGGTGACTGTTTACGCTAGGGTTTCTCCCGAGCATAAGCTTAGGATCGTGAACGCTTTGAAGAAGAAGGGCCACATTGTTGCAATGACCGGCGACGGGGTTAACGACGCGCCTGCTGTTAAAGCTGCCGACGTCGGCGTGGCAATGGGAATAACTGGGACAGACGTTACTAAGGAGGCCTCAGACCTTATTCTGACGGACGACAACTTCGCGACGATAGTTAAGGCTGTTGAACAGGGTAGGGTGATATACGATAATATCAGAAAGTATGCACGTTTCCTATTGGCATGCAACTTCGACGAACTGCTCGTGATAGGAACCTTCGCAATCCTCGGCGGAATATTCGGTGAAGCAATGTTCCCACTCCCGCTCCTGCCGGCGATGATACTCTGGATAAATCTCGTTACGGATGGTGCGCCAGCAGTCGCTCTAGCAACTGACCCGCCTGATGTGGATGTTATGGATAGGCCGCCGCGCAAGCCTGAGGAAAGCATACTACATGGGATGGGGGCGTTCATTATAGCATCCTTTATACTGCAAGCCACCGGAACCATTCTTGTTTTTTGTCTAGAATACTATGTGTGGCCTTCTCACCCTTGGATGCTTCCAGGCGGGATCATAGACGAGGTTGCTAGAGAACTTACCTACAGGGAGGCCACTACAACGGCTTTCGTGCAAGCGGCGATGTTCGAGCTCTTCGTCGTCTGGAACTGCCGTTCAGAGAAACACAGCGTCTGGAGAATGGGCAGGAAAGCATTCGAGAACAAGTTTTTCGTCGTAGCTGATTTAGCGTCTGTAGCATTAACTCTTGGAATAACCTATATACCTATAACGCAGCAACTATTCCATCTAACAGGTCTAAGCCTAATGGACCTAACATACGTTATAGGCGTAGCAAGCTGGGGGCTCTTTATATTCCCAGAGCTATTCATGGGAAGGAAAGTCTGGAAGTGGGAGTAGCGGAAGACCAGAGGAGAAAATACAGCGTTATAAGAACGGATGTTGCGATAACAAGCGCGATCCAAACGCTCCTATTCCATTTGAGCATCTTTTTACCATCTCACACGAAACCTCCCGCTGCCTGTATCGGAACCAAATTGAGAGTAACAATCAGCAGGTTAGTAATGTATCCGGCCACGCAGTATTTGTATCCACCACACTATGAACACGCCTAGCAGGGTAGCCAGCCAATGCCACGCCTATCTTGTTTCCTTAGGTTTTCTTTGTTCTCTGCCTCCCTGGGAAAGAATGTTCCGAAGCCTATGAAGTGGAACTCTGTCAGCAGAAGTCTTAGAAAGTCCAGCCCGTAGTCTCTGAGTTGCTCAGGTATCTCATAAGGATGAAAGTCCCTGTGGATAAACATGTTCCATGAGGGGAGAATTATACCTGTCAGCCGTAGCGTAGATGACTTCACACCCGTGCTCCTCAAATGAGAGCTAGAAGATGGTTCTGTCAGTAATGCCGAGGCTTCTTGCTAAGAGTTTCTCGATCCCCCTTTTCATTTGGCTGCATTTCACGGATGACAGCCTGCAATTTATTAACGTTCTCAAATCATGACTATCTTCGTTTCAAATTTATCCAAACTTATCAGTGCAGGTCCTAAAAAGAATGCCGGGGGCGGGCTTCGATCCCGCGATCTCCAGATTTCCCATTCGCTACGACTCTCCCAGTCGTTCAGATTATGAGTTTCGCGCGCACTGGCGCCTTGGCCTTATTTTGTTAATCTAACCGGCTGGGCCACCCCGGCACGTAACATTTACGTGCGTGAGGAAATTAAAGGTTTCGTTTCAACTCTAACTTAGGGCCGTTTGAGATGTACGCTCCGTAGCTGTTAACATCAAATAGAGTTGAGGCTCTTGCGCTGTTTTTTGACCGTTTGTAGCTCGAACACTATCATGTGCGTACTGGTTTTCTTAAGCTTTTGGTACATTGATTCCAGATGGATCGCACAAAGGATATTAACTTGTTTAGCATGACCTGCATGAAGCGTTGCCGGAAGTATCCATAGAGATTTCAAAACTCAGCAAGCGTTACCCCACAAGCGCGAGAAGTATCAGTGGCAGAGGCCCACGTATGGCTTGGGAACAGGTGGGTGGCCTTAGGGAGGTTTTCGCCCGTAAGAAAAACTTCGTTCAAGCTTTGAATAAAGTCGATCTCAAGGTCTATCGCGGAGAGGTTTTTGGCCTTTTGGGACCTAACGGTGCTGGCAAGACCACTCTCATAAAAATACTGTGCACCCTCGTCCTGCCCGATGAAGGCGAAGCTTACGTGTATGGCTATGATGTCGTCAGGGAGCCGAGTAAGGTACTTAGGAACCTTCAAGCGGTTTTGGGCGACCCCAGGGGATTCGACTGGAGGCTTAGCGCAAGGCAAAACTTGGAATTCTACGCCGCCCTTTATGGTCTTCCGAGAGATTTCGCCAAGAGCAGGATCGAGGGGGTCTTGGAGTTCATAGGCCTTAGGGATAGGGCCAACGACATGTACCAGCGGTTCTCGACCGGCATGGCTCGCAAGCTACAACTCTGCCGAGCGCTTCTGCTGGATATGCCAATCCTCCTTTTCGACGAACCCACAGCCGGATTAGATCCTGCTTCCGCGATAGATTTCAGAAGGTTGTTGAAAGACGGATTGGCCAAGTCCGAGGGCAGAACGGTGTTCATAGCCACGCATAACATGTGGGAGGCACAGTCCATATGCGACAGGGTGGCAATAATAAACAAGGGCGAGATAATCGCTTGCGATAACCCTGAGAACCTTAGAAGGTACGTGAAACCAGAGAAGGGCTACGTGTTCACCTTAGACGAGGACTTTGGCCATTCTGAGGAGCTCAGAAGTTTCTTGTCGGAAGTTTCGCGCCTAGAGGATGTCAAGGGATCTAGGCTTGAGCCGGGGCCTCCACCGAAAGTTATGGTCAGGGTGGATAAGGATTTCGAGATTTCGGACCTTTTAGAACTCGTGGTTAAGCACGGTCTTAGGGTCAAAGACCTAGAGTCCTATGAACCCAGCTTGGAGGAGGTGTTCATAACTCTAATCAGAGGGGAGCGTTATGAACGAGAGGCTTGATGTAATCACAGCATTAAGGCAGGTCCTGGCATTCGCTAAAAGGGACTTCAGAGACTGGAGGACATACAAGACACAAGTGATAACCCAGCTCATAACGATAGCCATAGGGATTCTAAGCTGGGCTATAAACGCCACATACAGGAACAGGCCTGTGCCTGAGTACGATACAGACTACATATCTTTCTTAGTTGTCGGGCTTGTCATAGGGAACCTCGTCATGCCGATATCCCAAGCTTTGGAGAGGAGGCTCAACCCTTGGACTCTGGAGAACATAATAATGACTGGCATACCTATACCTATATTTGTCGCAGGGCAAATAGCATGGCCCTACGCATTTTCCCTAATAACGTTCATACCTCAAATAATGATAGGTATATTATGGTTCGGGGTTACGCTTAGAGTAGACCCCCTCTCGACCTTCTTGGCGTTCGTAGTCTCAGCGACGATATTGCTCGGCCTCTCCATGATAAGCATAGGCTTCAGGCTCGTAACCAAGTCAACAGATCCAGTGACATGGACCATAAACACCCTTCAACAGTTGCTTGCAGGCATCTCGTTTCCCGTACAGTTCTTGGACAGCTTCATACCGGGTGCCTCGGCGTTTTCTTGGTTTTTGCCCCAGACATGGGTATACCATCTGTGGCGCCTTTCCATGCTTAAGGCAGCCCCAATAACTGATCCAGCAATACAACTTGAGTTCTTGAAAGGGTCCGTCTTCGCTGTAGTTCTCTTCCCAATTGGCTACAGGGCCTTTCGTTGGGGCCTGAACAGGGCTAAAAGGGACGGGACCCTTGGATGGTTTTAGCGCGGATAGGGTATTTTTCGAAGGACGCATCGGCCCTCAACAAGCAATCTCCGGAGGAGACAATCACCGATACGCTAAAACATCGAGTAATTTTGATCGGCAGATGTGCTGACTTAATATAAAAATGGGCAAAACCTAACGCCTCTCTGTAAAGGGGTTTTTAATTTGTTCACCCATCTGGTTCGAGAAAAAGCTCTGGTCTTTCAACCAAAACCTTCGCTACCTGTTCGAGTAACTTTACATCTTCTGCATCAAAGGCATCTAATAGGTCGCTGTCAATATCTATCTCGCCGACCACTCTGCCTTCGACTTTAATCGGCACCACAATCTCGGACCTTGTGGAGGGGAAACAGGCTATATAGCGTGGCTCCTTTCTAACGTCTGGCACCACAACCGTCTCCCCCAGTTTAGCAGCCAAGCCGCAGACGCCATCGCCTATGCCTATCTTCTCATGCTCGGTCCTCTCGCCTGAGAAGGCCTCCAATATCAACGAATTGCCTCGTACCATGTAAACCCCAACCCAAGAGTAACGTTCATTCGAGTTCCTCAGCATTTTAACGACCTGTTCTAAGAGTTCGTGCCTTGATGTGGCACGAACACGTTCGATCTCCTCTATCAAATTCATGTGCTATTTAACCTCGAGATTACATTTAAAGGCCATATATAGATAAACATTAGAAATCACAATGGTACCATGAGAGGAGAAAGCGACCTAGATTAGTAGTTTGCACAAAAACTTAAATTAGTGGGCGTACCCTTTTTAAATGAGGTAAATGACGCAAGCATCAGCTCCACGAGCACCCCCACCAGACCAAGAGCTGGTCCAAGGGCTAAGCAAGCTTAAGATGGCCTCGCTACTTAACATCGTGTCCTCGCTTATAATGGGCATTGGGCTAATAGCTTTGCTTGTAGCTTTCATAGGGATGGGCGCTTTGCAAGCGCGAGCGATAGCTGAAGGCTTGGGAGTGTTGCATTCAGCGCTGGCCGGTCTGGTAGCTCTGTTCATCTTCCTCGCAATAGGGGGAATAGTGGCGCTCGTAGCAACGTACGCATATCTGTTGCCAGCGTTCAGCTCCCTCAAGAGATATGACAGCTCTTACTTCGGCACATCAGCAACCCTGATAAAGATCGGATACTTGGGAGGTTTGGTCACGGCAATGGTCGGGTTTTTCATTTTAATCGCCGGTGTGGCCATATCCGTAACAACGCTTTTGCGCGGCTCATTCACCGCCGTTGGGCTGATCCTTTTGGGTGTCGTGGTACTGGTCCTTGGAGGTATACTTCTCATCGTAGGCGAAATAGGTTTGATACTCGGCCTCTTCAAACTCAACGACAGGCTGAAGGATTCCACATTTCTCGCAGCAGCCATAATGTTCATAGTAGGCTTCTTTGTGGCCATCACCATCTTCGTAGGCTGGATACTCGTCTACATCGCATCGGGCTCCTCTATGGGCAAGTTAGTGCGTGGCGAGTTGCCCTCCTATCTTCCGCCACCCCCGCCGCAGGTCGTATGATTAACGTCCTCTGTGTCCTACCCTCAGAAAAATAAAGGCGCGCACGTTGAGGAAACGGATGTTCATATTAACGTCTAACCATCAGCCGAACTCTATCAAGCTCGTTCCCTTTCTGCCTCTCTTAAGACTAAGCTTGTACTGGAGGGTCAGGAGCTTTTCCGGCGCCAGCAGCTCGCTTGTCGCGTACAGAACCATGAAAGTCAGGGCTGCGGAATACGGTATGCCGTAAATGGTTTCGATCGGTACCGTCGAGGTTGCCATCTCCTTGGCCAGGACCATGGGATATGAGGTCGGCAGCGCATAGATGAGCAGCTGGAGTGCCAAGGGCAGCGTCCTGAGCTCACCGTACATCACTAGGAAGGAAGGTATCATCACCGGGACTGTTACCACGCCCAGCAGCGAGTTGGACATTCTGACATCGCTGCTCAGCGCGCCGATAGCTATTCCAAGCGATGTGACGAAGAGTATCGCCAAGGTCAGGCTTACAGCAAGTAGGATGTAACTCTCGGGAGGTGGAGGTTGTATTGCCTGAAACAAACCTCCCATGACATCCTCCATACCAGGCAAGGTGAACATGCCTTGGAAGTACAGCAAGAAGCCTAGGGTGAAAAGAACGGCCCCCAGCACCGCCACGAGAGAAGACCCCAGCAACTTAGCCATGAGTATGCTGTATCTGGTGATTGGGAAGGTTAACAAAGTCTCCAAGGTCTTCTCCTCGTTCTCTACAGCTGTCGCTGTCGCCGCAAGTTGGGTAAGGGTCGTGGCCAGGATGAACAAGATCATCGGGATCAGCACGCTGTAGCCCATCACGAGTTGCCCGAACATTGCTTCCGGAGGTGCATGTATGACCGTGTCCTTGACCACAGAGCTCCTTATAATATCCAACGGCTCTCTGAGCGCTTCGGCCTCCAGGTTTGGGTTAAGCCTAGAAATCAACATGTCGCTTAGCAACTTCGAGGACCCCTCTAACGCTGCGTCTACGGCACTGTAAAGGCCCATCGAGCCTATGCCAACGCTGTCTATGATGGCGTAAAGCTCGACCCTAACCCTCCTGAAGTCCATGAGGTCTTCGCCGAAATCCCTCGGTATCACCAAGAGTGCTTTGCACCCGAGCGACCTCGCCTCTCCGATCGCCGCCTCTAGGGTTCCGACGTTGATGTTTTCCACTTTCAGACCGAGGTTTGCTAGTATGGATTTGAAGTTCCCACTGACCTCGGTTTCATCGAGGTCCATTAACGCCACTCTCAAATCCCTCGTAGCAACTTCGAGAGATGTCCTCATGGAAATGGACATGACGAGGCTAATTAGCGGCAGCATAATTATTGGCACGACCAAGCCTATGTACACGCGTGGGTCTCTTAGTAGGTCTTTGACCTCCTTCTCGACTAAAGGCCTCAGCTTCGTCATTTGCCAACAACCTCGACAAAGGCCTCCTCTAGGTTTTGGACCCCGTATCTTTCCTTGATTGCCTGCGGCTCATCTTGGTCTAAGACGCGACCGCGGTGTATGAATGCGACTCTGGAGCACAGGTGTTCCACCTCGAGCATGTTGTGGCTCGAGATGATTGCCGTCCCGCCCTCTTTGACATAATCCTTTATAACTTCCCTCACATGTCTGGCATGGAACACATCCAGACCGGATGTAGGCTCGTCAAGGATCGCCAGCTTCGGCTTCGACATGAACACCCTCGCTATCTGTACCCTTCTCTTCATCCCCTTGCTGTAGGTCTTCATCTTGTCCATTATCCTGTCACCCAGTCCCGAAATCCTTACCGCTTCCTCAGTTGCCCTCTCGGATTCCGTTCTCGAGTTGAAATATATCCTAGCAACTATGGAGAGGTACTCATAACCGCTCAGATTTCTATAGGTTCCAGCGTCCTCGGCAAGATATGATATCACAGGCCGGATCTTATCGGCATCTCTCAGTACATCGAAACCGAGAATTCGAACATAGCCAGCTGATGGCAAAAGGAGGGTTGCGAGAATTCTGAGCGCTGTTGTCTTTCCAGCCCCATTCGGCCCTATCAAGCCAAATACCTCGCCCTTTTTGACCTCGAAGGAAATGCCGCCAAGGGCCACCAATTCACCAAAGCGCTTGACGAGGTCCCTCGCTTCGACAACCTCCGTGGCTAACAAATTTGTTCATGGCCTTTAAACTGTTCAACTAAAAAATCTATCTCCATCGAGCGCACGTCGCAGCGGGAAGCTGAAACGGCAACAGGATGGCTGACCGCATTCGATGAGTACAACTTTCAGTGCAGCTTGATCGGTGCGAAGCGTTTTGATGGCCTGCCTTGGTCTGACACAATTTTGTCTTGTTAACACGTCATGGAAACCGTTTAATAGAGTTCGTTAAACGGTTATTCCGATGAAAGCCGGCGTATCCAAATTGGACATAACCCCTCCCGCTGGTGTCAAGATGGGTGGTTTCGCGATGAGGTACAAAGGTTCGGAAGGTGTGCACGATGCGCTTTACACAAGAGCGCTATACCTAGAAGGGAAAGCGGAAGCCTTGGTGTTCATCGCCAACGATCTTTTGAACATACCGAATTCTCTCGCCTTGGAAGCCAAGAGAGAAATCTCGAAAACCTTGGGAATCAAAGAGAGCGCGATCTTTATATCCGCGACTCACACTCACTCGGGTCCCTCCCTGCCTCCGGATATATCATCAGATGTGCCTGGAGCCGACATTGACGGGTACCTCGATTTATTGCACGGCAGGCTCGTAGACGTGGCCTCGGAATCAGCGAAGCATGCCAAAGTTGCAAGTTTGGGCTGGGGGGTGAGCAAGGTTATTGTGAGCTTCAACAGGAGGAACCTTGGAGGTCCTGTGGATCCGGACGTGAATGTGCTCTTGGTTGTTAGCGATTCAGGTTTGCCGGTTGCCTCGCTAGTAAACTACGCTTGTCACGGAGTTGTGCTTGGCGACACGAACTACCTGATATCGGCTGACTATCCCGGAGTTGTCTCGAGGGTTATTGAGGAAAGGCTCGCCCCAGGCCATGTATCCTTGTTTACGAACGGGGCGACCGGCGACCTCAACCCTTTAACATCAGCTGGCTACGCGTGCTCAGGGACTTTTGAGGACGTCGAAGCAATCGGACGCGTGGTCGCATACGCAGCCATGAACGCGATGGCGGCTGCTAGAATGTACGAGGAGATGACAATCCGATCCTACGAAAGGTTTGTCACGCTCCCTCTCGTAAAACTGTCTGAAGAAGAGGCGCTAAGGTTTGTAGAGGATCAAGAAAAGGTGGTCTCTGAGCTGAAGGCCAAGGGCTCTGATTCTGAAAGCCTTATGCGAAATGAGGCTTTGTTACAATACTATAGGAAAAACCTGAACATGGTAAGAAAAATGCCCACGGATGAAAATGTTCTGGTCAATCTGCAATCGGCCAGAGTGGGCGACGTTGCGTTAATAGGCATACCTGGTGAACCCCTCGTTGAAGTAGGCTTACGCATAAAGGGCAGGTCTCCTTTCAAATCCACCCTCGTGATTGCTTACGCGAATGGCTACTGCGGATATATAGCCACATCAGAAGCATATGAACAGGGCGGGTACGAAGTCACCCCAACATGGTGGAACCGCCTGGCAAGAGGGGCTGCTGAGGTCGTCATCGAAGAGAGTCTTTCCCTCGCAAACGAGCTGAGGTAGAAGGTTCAAATACGGGAAGGGATTGGCGCATAAGGGTTGGAATCACGGGTCCACGAACGCGCAGCGCTCACGATAGCGATACTTGGTGGACTGGTTTGGGCGTCTTTTGCGCCCACCAGTTTGCTATTCGGCGTCTATCTGAAGTCGCTGGGTGCTTCCTATACTTCTATCGGCTTGCTCATGACGATTGCCAGTGTGTTCTCCTCATCCCTTCAAGTGGCATTCGGTGCTATGGCCGATAGGTATAGAAATAGGAAAACTATAATCTCAGCCACCCTTTTACTCAGGACCTTAGCGAGCTTTATGTTGCTGTTTTCGAGGGACGTGATTAGCATATCCATATGGTACGTGGGAACCAGCTTGTTCCTCTCCGGATTTATGCCGCTTGCCCAATCTATCGTGGCAGATCTCTCTGAAGGACGCAGGCTTGGGTTCTCCATGGGAAGATACAGATTGTTTGGATCCGTGGGTTGGGCGGTCTCTTGCGTACTTACGGGTTTGCTAGCAAGAGATAACCTGTGGAATATATTCCCAATCACTTTTGCGTTCTCCGGGGTTTCTTTTCTAATCAGCTTGGCCCTGTCGGAAGTTAAAAGTGCTAAAGAATGGCGTCCTGAGGTCGCGCGTGAGAAGACGCATATAGCTGCAACATTGGTCCCTTGCTTCATAACAAGCATCTTACTCTCGGGGTTAAGCATGGGTGCAGCTACTTCATTCTTGTCCATATCGCTGACCCAGCTTGGCAGCGACCCGCTGTTCCTTGGCGTGGTAATCGCCGTAGGAGCCTTTTTTGAGGTGCCCGCCATGTACTTAAGCGGTAGGCTGTCCGATCGAATCGGAAGCCTTCCAGTCCTTATCGTCGGGGAGGTGGGTTTAAGCGTAATCTACTGGTTATATGGAACCGTTAGGGACCTCTATAGCTACATACTGATCCAAGGAATCCGTGGTACCATCTATGCCATATTTATGATATCGGGCATGTCGGTTAGCTCCAGTTTAGGCGGAAGCGAAAGAGGAAGCACCTACGCTGGCTTGTACAACCTCTCGCTTTACTTGGGTATGGCCTTAGGACCATACCTGGGAGGATTGATCTCTGATTCCCTGGGGTTGTGGGCGATGTTCATGTTTTCCTCAGCGTTCTCCCTAACCTCAGCCGTTGTTCTGCTGGTACCTTGGGCTTTAGGCAAGAGGACATAAAAACAACCCCGGGAGCAACGCAAACAAAAATCCATTTTATGAAAGGAACGTGTCCAAGAGGAATTTAATCACACCCACCCCGAGACAATTGAAGCGGACCCATTGCGGCAACGGATAGCGCGCGCTACATAAGCGCCAATTTTTCTCTCGAACGAATTCCCATTCTAGTTAAAGCCACAAGGAAGGGCAGAAATACGAGCGTCATACCGATATGTCTGAAGGGGACCACATTAAGGGTTCCGCCTACATTGTTGCTTTGGGGCGCAAACTTCTACACTACCGTGGAGCAGAGTAAAGACCGGCGAAGTGCGCTATGCCAAACTATACAAACTGCAAAGAGCAACATCGGCAAGTTTACAGGCAATAGGCGATCTCTCCCAAATACGAAGAACTCGGTTTCGACAGCCACCGAGAAAAAAGATCACGGAGACGAGACAAAACAAAAGCTATTTCTTTTTTAAAATCGGTATTTGGTGCGACGGCCAAATGAAGGTGTTGGTCACCGGAGCCAGCGGATTCATAGGCGGGCACCTCACCGAGCGGCTTGTTGAGATGGGTTACGAAGTTACAGCTTTCGTGAGAAAAACGAGTGATGTACGTTTGCTTGAGAGCTTAGGTGTTGAGCTGAGATACGGCGATCTTGGCGATCCAGAGAGTTTGCATGAAGCTGCTGCTGGCGTAGATTGCGTTTTCCACCTGGCCGCATATTACACCTTTCACGGCAAGAGGGCGCTGTACCAAAAGCTTATAGTGGACGCCACGCGCGTCTTGGCTAAAACTTGTCTAGACAATAAGGTCAGCAGGTTCGTGTACACGAGCACGACTGAGGTCATAGGGCCGGTTTCGGGCTCTGCCGGAGACGAGGAGACATCACCGAAACCGCAATACGAATACGGGAAAGCCAAATGGAAAGCGGAGGAGATGGTTAAGGGGCTCGGCAACAAGGGGCTCAGGTACACAATACTTAGGCCCACGGGAGTCTATGGGCCAAGATGTGTCAACGACGTCTCATACTACTTCATAATGCACGTTCTCAAGGGCGGTCCCATGTCAAAGCTACTTCCCGGGGACGGCAACCACCTAGTACATTTCACCCATGTTGATGACGTGGTACAAGGTCATGTGCTGGCATTGGAGAACGAAAGGGCGGTCAACCAAACTTACATTATAGCTTCTGACCAACCGATAACCTACAACAAGGCCTATGAGGTTATATCGAGAGTTGGTGGCAGGTATCGAAAACCCGTGCACGTGCCCGTAGCGTTCGCTAAAGCAACTATGCTTCCTTTAGAGATCCTGAGGAAGTTGCTCGGCATGGAAAACTTCATGTACCACGTGTCTACGGTCTCGGCAATGCAACAAGATCGGTATTACTCGAACAATAAGGCTAAGAGAGAGCTTGGGTTCAGCCCTAGGTATGACTTCGAGGAGGGTGTGGCTGACACTATAAAATGGTACAGGGAAAATGGCTTCCTTTGAGCGGTGGATTGCCTGAGACTAGCGCGCGTACACTTGCAACACGTCGGAATCTTAAAATAATCATATGCAGCTTCCAATGACCTTGGATGAAGAGGGTCAAGATAATTGTACCGAACTTGCCCCTAACGTCAAGACGTTATGAGTCCGAGCTGGAGCTGGACGATGATGCGAACTTCGTTGACGTTCTCATGAAGGTTGATGAGGAGGTCAGTGGAAAGGCGTATGACCTAACCCACAGGGTCTGGGACCCTGTAAAGAACAGGATCTACAACCAGGTTGCCCTATTCGCGTACGTTGTTGAGCCCAACAACAACCTGAGCCCAAAGATAAGGTCCGATCCCAAGTCAGCCCTTCCGAATGGTGCGGTAGTGACCCTGCAGCCTTCTGGACCCTGTATCACCGACTGGGATGATCCTATAGACTACGATACGTTCCTGAAGGGCATAGATGCTTACAAGAAAGATAGGGAAAAGTACACAACACCTTGAGATCCACGTTTTTCGCTTTTCAGAAGACGAACGCATATTCGTTGAAATATCATCGCGCCACTGGAAAATCTCTCCAGAGGAGGAAGGGGTTCTAAAACCAAATAAATATCAAGCCAGCGGGAAGCGTTTCAAAGATCCACACGTAGGGAGGTTTTGTGGAAAATGAAAGCCAGCGGGTACGATGGTCCCAAAACGCTTGACGAGCGAGATTGGGAACGCGCTGCAGAACTTAGACGCTCGGTCTTCTTCCCGTACGAGAAAAGCTTTGAGGATGGCTTTAGGACCTGGCCGATCTCGCTCAGCGAAGAATACGCCCGCAATACCATCGCAATGTTCCACGATGGAGTGCCAGTTAGCGCGGTCAGTTGGGTAACGAGGGACTTCATAACGCTCGGTCATGGTCTCCGCATGGGTTTCATTGGAGGTGTGTGTACGCATCCTAAGCACAGGAACAAAGGATTGGCAAGCACCCTGCTCTCAGCCTGCATCAACAGGTTGCGCGATGACGGCGCGGACTTCGTCTACATCTCAGGTGCCAGGCCTCTTTATTACAAATCTGGCGCGAACCATGTCGGGTGCTTCAAGTCCTTCAAGTTGCATGCCGCTAAGCGCCACAATACGAAACTATTTCCAGTCAATTTAAGGGATGCGACGATCGATGACGCCGTACTGCTAGCCAGCCTTTATCAAAGAGAACCTACAAGGTTCGTAAGGCCAATTCTCGATTACCTGCTTACGCTTAGGCACGGCTATTGTTCAGGAAAGGCTTGCACTTTCCATTTGATCGAAGCCGATGGCGAGCCCGTTGGATATCTAATTTCAGCGGGCTCGGTAGAGACGAGATGGCGCGCAGCTGAACAAGTGTTGGAGTTCTGCGGCGAACGCAACTTAGTTCTCAGCGCGCTATTGTCACTAGCTTCTGATCTCCCCTCTGACCATGAGCTCTATGTCGAGGTGCACAGGGCCGATCCCCTCTGCACCAGGCTCTCCTCTCTCGGTTTTTCTGGAGAGTTAACTACGACTTCCGGTACGTTCAAGGCCTTGAACTTCTGTCAAACCATGAGGAAGTTGCTGCCGTACTTCGAAAGCCAGATGCCCCATGAGTTGTTCAAGAAAATCGAGTGCAACGACTGCGGTCAAAGGTACACGGTATATAGTGCCGAGGGCTCTCTGGAAATCGACGGCGAGACCAATATGCTTTGGGCGCTCTTAGGCGCCCCGCCGGAACAGGAAGCGCAAAACCTTAAAGCGCATGGAAAGATGCAGTCGCTAGTGGAGAGTTGTCTGCCCTTACCCATACCATCTTTATATCTCAACATGATATGACGCGATGTGGAAGATGGCTGCTGAGGAGTTCGCCATCGGGAGGACGAAGGTAAGGTTCGTTCAAGGCGACGTAACAGACATGAGCACCGATGCCATAGTCAATGCCGCAAATCCAACTCTAATGGGCGGCGGAGGCGTGGATGGGGCGATACACAGGAAAGGCGGGCCCAAGATTCTCGAGGAGTGTAAAGAGATAAGGGCCAAGGAGTGGCCCAATGGCTTGCCCACGGGTAAGGCGGTGGCAACGTCCGGTGGAAACCTGAAGGCTAAGTACGTAATACACACGGTCGGTCCTGTATGGCGCGGGGGCTCTCACCGCGAACCTGAGCTCCTTGCAGAGGCTTACCGAAATTCCTTAAGACTGGCTGTATCTCTTGGAATCAGAACAATAGCGTTTCCATCGATAAGCACTGGTGCTTACGGTTATCCCATAGAACTAGCAAGCTTGGTGGCAGCAAAGACGGTGAAGGAGTTCCTTGAGAGCGAAAATGGCCTCGAAGAGGTGATTTTCGTACTTTTTACAAGACGGGACCTCGAGGCTTATCTGGAGGCTGCCAGGCGGGTACTGCTCAGCGCGCGCTAAGAAGGGCCTCGAACTGTAAGCGTATTCGTCACGCCTTCATTGGCCCTCAGTTCTTCAGCGGTCTATCTTAAATCCAAGCTCTTTCGTCCCTATTAACTGCATATCTCTTCATCTTGTTCGGCTCGCCCCAACGAAAGGCTGCCTCGAGGTCATTTAGTGTTAGCACATTCCCAACGACATCTCCCGCTGTCATGTTTTGCGAGACCTCGCACCATGTCAACAACGTCATGAAAGCTGTAATACGTTCTCAGGTTTTAATACACTTTATTTTTTAGGATGTTTATCTCTTTTCCAAAGGGCGCTCTTAAAGTTTAATCAAACGGCTTTCATTTTTATCCGGGCCGTCCTTTGTATTCTAGCCTTTCTCAAAGCGTTCTAGCTCGTTCAATCTCTTCTTGAGGGTGTTTATTCTGGAGACCGACGACGGATCAACGTTATTTAGGAGAGCCAAATACACAGTGCTCAGGTCGAGAACGGCGGTCATGGAAAGGGCCTCCGAAATGGGGGTCGAGCCGTTGCTCCTTAGCTGTATTATCTCACCCACCCTGCCTTGGAGCAGCTCGGCGGTCAGCTCGAACCTCTCGGATATACGCCTCTCCTCCCATCTAGACCTCAAGAGAACCGCTACGAAGTCCCTGGAGCAAGCGTCTCCAAACGCCTCGATCTCATTGTGGTGAAGCTCCGGCAAATGGTTGCAGTGCGAGAACACCTTTGAGTTCTCGTTCAGCTGCTGTTTGAACCTAAGCGCGACGGCGTAGGTTAAGCCATGGCCGTATATCACCGGAATCCTTGAGCACAAAGCCCTCGAAAGCCGCTTTGCCTCATTTCTTTCCTCAGCTATTTCTATGGCGTTTCTCTCCAAGGCTTGAGCAACCTCGGGCACAGCTCTAATCAACATTTCCGTGGCTCTCTCTTCTCCTAGGCCGAGTTTCTCTAGCAACTGCGATGTTGGTGCGAACATGTAAGGCAATGCAGCTCTAGGGGGCAAACCACCAGGGAGCTTCACAGTTGCCACCCCAAGTCTGCGGGCAACCTCCTCGAGCTCCCCGCCTGAGGCTATGACGATGTTCTGCGCCCCTGCCTCTCTTGCTTTCAAGAAACAATTGATAGTCTCTTCCGTGTCTCCGGAGTAGCTCGCTGAAATGGACAGAGTTGACCCATTTACGTAAGACGGCGCGTTGTAATCCCTGATGACCTCAAACGGTACTTTAAGCGATGAGCGCATCCAAGCCTTCACGAATTCGAACGATATTCCTGAGCCACCCATACCGTGGCAGATGACGTTCCTGACCCTCCTACCGTCTATTGCCTCATAAGCATCCCCGAGCAAAGTCGTGGACTCCTCCAGTATTCTTGGAAAAGCCATAACGTTTCTGTACATGCTGGCGTTGTCCAAGAAGTTCTTTGGGTCCCATCGGATGGGGCTCTTCTCTCCGCTCACGCCAAATGCCGGCTTATGTACCAACTTAACCTTTTATCAAGGCTATGCGCTGAAGCCAAGGCTCCAGCCAACAGCAGGGGTTCTTACAAATAGGCACAAAAAGGGCATTTTTATCAAAAGGGGTCGAGAAGGCCATTAGGTCACTTCTACTCCTTAAACTGCCAAAATTCTTGAGTGGGGGTGCTCGGACTTTCGAGATGCAAATTCGAACCGAGGTCACGTGGGCTCCCTGCCAAGCCTAGGCTCCCGAGCCACATAGCCTAGACCAAGCTAGCAGACACCCCCAGCACTCCATGCTCCGCTCGTCACGTATAAAGATTGCCTTTTAGAACCAAGTCGACCCCTCATCCGCATGCGTTCTTCATGGCAATTCGCCGAGGTGGACTCTGTTCAACGTGGCAGCATCAAGGTGGTAAACTGCGAAGATGCCGGGCGTTGGCTCGACACCCATCATCTGTTGGTAAGGTGTCGTCATTTGCCAAGTGCCGGTGTTAACGATCGAGACACCCCTGTAGATCTTGGCTCCGAAAATGTGTACGTGGCCAGCGTGAAAGACGTCCGGCTTCTCGAGCATCACTAGTTCGTCGGAACCCAGCGCCTGCATCTCGGTCTTGCCCCCGTAGAAAGGTGCGAGATGTCTGACCGAGAGCAAATACTGCATCATGTTTTGCGGTTCTTCGCGCCTGGCGCTTGGAACGAGGCTTGCAAGGTCCTCCAAGCTCTGGCCGTGAAACATCTGAAAATAAACTCCGTGCAGGGATATCAAAGCGGGGTTGGCCAAAGATAAAACATTCCCAAGCTCGAGTACGGGTTGGGCATTTTCCTCTGCGATTGGCGGTTGAGGCAACGCTTTCCTCGTGAAATCGTGGTTTCCCGGGATCACGATCACCCTAACGTACTCTGGCACCTCGGACAGCAACTCGGCCACCCTCTTATATTGCTCATATGAGGTCCTGAGTTCCAGCTCCTTGTCTTGGTCCGGATAAATGCCTATTCCGTCCACAAGGTCGCCTGCTATGAGCAAATATTTGACCTTGGATGCCGTCTCGATAGAGGCGCTATCTCCAAGCTCCCCCTTGAGCCACCGCAAGAATACCTTGAAACCCTTGGACATGAAGTATTTGCTTCCCACGTGGAGGTCCGAGGTCAGGACGGCAGCGAGCCTCTGCTTTGATCTATTAGGAGGCGAGTCGGGCACGTCGGGATATATTATGTCTTCGCAAAACAAGGCACCTCGGAACTTCGACACCCAGAGGCCAACGACAACGTCCGGAACGAGATTGTTGAACTTCTTCTTAAGCTCGCTGCTAGCGTTTTTGGGTATGTTAACCCTGCCCTGCGCTGTCTGGTCTTCAACATAAAATGAGGAGTTTCTCTTCTCCAAGACCAGGACCACTACTCTGGCCTTTTCTCCGTCGTCCATGGCGTACGCCTGGCTTAGGCTCACCAAACCTGAGAGGTCGAGTCGTCGTCTCATCGTTTCCCCAATGAGCCTAAGCCTTTCCCTGAAGTACTTAACACGGCTACCTAGGTCATCGTGGATCTCGAAGTTGCCCTTGGCTTCGAAGACGACCTTCACATCCTCTTCTACATCCTTGGCCAAGGGTCTGAACGCAAAGCCGGCTTGGCCTGTCTCCTGTTGTTTTTCATATGCTACGCCACGGCCAGCTTTAATTACCTCGAGGACATGACGTTGTTCGACGAACAGGGAGCCCTCCTCACGAACCCTTTTTATAACCTCCTCTATCAACTTCTCCAGCTCGTTGTGCTCTCTGTGTTGCTGGAAGATGGTCTCGAGGGCGTCCCTCTTAAGTAGAAGTCCCTGTGAGGAAAACTTCGCAGCGATCCTTCTGGCTTCAGCGTCTTTCGTATTTCTCAAGACGAGGCCCCAGAGGTTTTCAATGATTTAGCTTTTTCGGGTTTTTCTCGTGAGCAAGATATTTATAGCGGTCAGCAAGAAGGAGTTCCGATGCCATCCAAGAAGCGTTCGGACGCCGGGCGGCTGCCACCGTCTAGAGCTGGCCTGTCTTTCTTCTATACGAGCAAGGGGCAACAGAGAGGTATAAAGGTCAGGCCTGAGTTCGTGGTCGCCGTGATCCTGGCTTTCATAGTTCTCAGCGCCGCCGCCAACGCCTTCTTCAAGTAGGCGCCGAAGGATTTGAGTGGTATAGACATAAGCGAGATATCGAAAGGGGGATACTATTTTAAGCTACCGAGCACGAGGGTTATGGCAACAGTATACCTTGCGCTCCAGCTCGTTTCCTCATTCATCCTCACGGGAGATCCAATCACCGCCCTTTTTATGTCCGCGGCGTTCTTCTCCCTGGCGTTCACATCAAGCCACCTCTTATTCAGGGCTACGCGTGAGTTCAGCGCCTCGAAACCGAGCAGGTTCTTCGGCATTTTTTTGCTACAAGCATCTGTATCGACTTTATCCCAAGTAATGGCTGTCCTTTTGTCACCACTGAGTAAAGCCATCTCGCTTTTCGTGCTCATCTCAGGGTGTTTCTGCCTGTCATTTCTCTTGGTGTCCCTCTCGGAGGTCTTCGCCGGAAGAACCTTGTTCTCTTTGCTGATATGGGCTGTAAGCACAGGCAACATTCTTCTATACGCCTCTAGGTCCATCGAACCTCTGGTGCTTTTCTATCTGGCAGTGTGCTCCTTCTCTGGCGCGCTCTGTTTTCTCCTCTACGTAAACTCATCATCTCTCTCGAATAGAATCCCGAAACCCACAAAGATGTTCAGGCCGTACCTGGAGTACAAACTCGGAGGCAGGGGCGAGAGCCTGGAGGCCCTGCTGAAGTCGACAAGCAAGAGGTCTAAAGTTAAACTCACAGCGGTCTGTTTTGAGAGGGACAGCCAACCCCTTTTCATGGTGAACTCGGGTGTGCACTTCGGTCCGTTCGATGGGATAGGTAGCTCCTCTTTGCCGTCTGACGCCTTCTGCGCTTTCAGGGATGAGCTAGGAGCGGTTGCGTTGTTCACGCATCCTTTTTCGTCGCATGAGAAGGACATACCCTCCAAGGAGGACGCCAAGAGGGTTTTGTACGAGAGCCTGGAGGCGCTCAGGGAGCATTCGCGCAATCCTCCCGTGAGGATGACCCCCTTCTTCCGCTCTTCCCGCGGAGCTTTTGACGTCTGGGTTGCTCTGTGCGGCGACACCGCGATTTGCGTTGCCAGCTCAAAAGACCCAACAGTGGACGACCTTCCCGAAAATGCTCTCGAGGGGCTGCTGAGGGAGGGCGAGAGTCTCGGCGTCAGCAACTTGTACGATGTGGACGCACACAGCAACATCTCCCTGCCACCTCCAAATAGGCCATCCGGGGCGCGATATGAGGACCTCATCGAGGGATACAGGGAGGCTCTGAATCGCGCCCTGGTCTCGTCGAAGTTCAGCATGAGGATTGGCTATGCAAACGTGCCCCTGGACGGCAGACAAGACGTGGGCCCTTTGGGCGTCTCGGCGCTTGTGTTCGACTTCGGCACATCCAGACAGGCTTTGATAATAATCGATGGAAACAACATGGTGGAGGGTCTGGCCCAGAGGATCGCGAACAGAGTCAAACAGGTTGGCATCCAGGAGGTGCTTGTGGTTACCAATGATAACCACGTCCTGACCGGCATCTTTAACGTGGAGGGGGGCTACTACCCAGTTGGTGCTAGGGATGGCGACCTGGTGGTCGAAAGTTCAGCTCAGGCAGTGGAGCGCGCTGTCCACGATCTTTCCAGGTGCGAGATTAGGGTGGTAACGGCCGAGGTCAACGACGTGCCGCTCCTTGGAGATGGCCTCAGCGTTCTTCTGGGGGTAACAATAAAGGCGCTCCAGAGGTTCAAGAGGTCCTTGGTCGCCTACCTCCTATACTCCTTCTTGCTGTCCGCATTGGGCACCAGTTTTAGCGTCGGGTAAAGCCACCCTGACCTCGAGCACAGGTATCCTCACCTTCTTGTTGTCCGCCAGCACGAACTCGTCCTCGACTATCTGTACCTGCTCGCATATCAGGTCCTTGAGAAACGTTCTCCTCAACGCGTTGGCGACCTCGACGGCCTTATACGCCGATGAGCCCCGGCCCCTTATGAGTATCCTATTGCCGCCGGAGTTGAAGTGGGTTATGCACGCTGTAACATAGGACCATACCTTCTTCTTGCCAACTTTCACCACAAATTCCTGGCTCAAGATTATCACCGGTCAAATCCTCTCGATCTGCGTCTTTGAGGAGACCATCAGCTGCATCGTGTTGGAGAAGGCATCATGCCTGGCGTCGCACCACTTGACCCTGATTGTCGAGTTGGGCCTGAGGGCCTCGACCTTCTTGACATCATCGTCCCATGCCACAACCACGACAGACCCGCTGTCGTCGGACAGGAAGAAGCTTGCCTTGGACTTCTGGCCTCCGTCCCTCAACTGCACCTGGACTGTGGTCACCTCTGAGGTTACGACTCCCTCAACCACCAGGTTCCTCGCACCGTCGGCCAAATCTCCTATCCTGATGGGCGCCTCGACTTCAACCTCGAGATCCCTCAGCCGGTGTTCAGCGCTATCCAAAGTCCTGATCATGCCGCCAGCGCCAATCTGCAAGTACACGCGCTCGCCCCTGAGCTTTGCAGAGACGCCATCCAGCAAGACAATATCGCCCTCCTCTATCTCTTGGAGCGAACTTTCATCAGCACCCCAGACCATCAGGTTGGCTGTGCCAGTCTCGTCCGCCAGTATCATCTCCTTGTACGCACGTTCTCCGAGGTCCCTGAGCTTGGCCTTGGAAGTTGGGAACACCTTGACCACCTTGGCCTCAATGCGCAACATCACATCCCCCGGTTTTATGTCTTTTATCTTGACCTTCGGGACGCCCTCCTTAACCTGGTCCATCAACACGACCCCGCTGCTGTTGTCCATGGAGAGCTCGACCCTCCCATCGACTCCCATCCTTATCCTGGCGCCGAAGAGCCTGATCCTCCTGCCCACATCCTCTTCATCAACCTCGGAGGCCGGGCCATCCCAGAGAGATGCCGCAGTCTCGGTTCCGTTCTGCTCCACGAGTATCCTCCTCAAATGGCCCTTCCTTCCACCGCCTCGCTCGAACTCCCTGATCGGGGAAACCGACTTCAGGACTGCCTCCACGTTGACGACGTTCAGGTTGGGATGCAGGTCGGAAAGTTTCATGATGAACCTCTCGACCGGTGGCACGCCCTCAGACTCGTCGACCTTTTCCAGCGAACTGTTGGCCCCGGCGTGTACCTCCAGCGTCCCGAACCTGCCCTCCTTGCAGTACGCCCTCCTCAACCTAACCACGTCGCCCGCGCCAACTCTCTGCATCTCGGCTGATTCGGCCAGTTCCCTCCACAATATCGCGTAACACCATCCGGTATCATCGCCTATCACCATCCTGCATATCTTGATCCTCTCCCCCGTTATCGCGCCCGTCACCTCCTCGAACCTGGTCCACACCACGCGCCCCACGATGTTAACGCTTCTCAACCCCGGGGTCAAGCTCTCTATCTTCACCGTCGGCTCCGACGCGACCTGCTCCAGCTTCACTCCGAGCTCGTGCGCGACCATGAATATCGACCAGACCCTCTTATAGGAGTCGCTCACCTTAGCCTCCCTGCTCTTCTCATCTATAAGCCTCAGGAGCTCCTCCCTCGTAATGTCCGGCCTCTGGCTGAGTATTATCGACATGTACTTGGAGAGCATGTCCGCGTTGTGTTCTTCACCTCCAGCCATTTCAGATACCCTCTTCAGAGGTCGACCTCCCTGACCTGTTCAACACCAGATAAAATGCCGCATTGACTAGCTTAAATGTCTTGTCACATTTACTACTACGGGGAGCGCCCATCGGCAACTAGCCCCGGAAAGCACCTCCCCCGAATTTATGCGTTTCAGAGCGATTTTGTTGGCCGCGTAACCGCAAGGGTGGTGCTTATATCGCTTAGGTAATGCGATAAAGTTTTTAACCACGCGATTAACCGAGCAAGCGTCGAAGATGGCACCCAAGAAGGTACCCAAGGTCGACCGTGAACTCTGCATCGGATGCGGTGTCTGCGTAAGCCTCTGTCCTGAAGTATTTGCGCTCGACGACGAGGGGAAATCCAAGGTCATAAACCCAAACGGGGATTGCGACCTCGAAACTGCCGTTGCGTCCTGTCCCGTCAGCGCCATCTCGGTGCAAGAAGAAGCCTGAGCGTCTATTTCGAATACCTTCTTTCTCTCCGTTCCGAGTACAATAGGTAGAACGCAGCAACGAGCGCCACGAACGTCAGAAAACCGAGGAGGAACTCGAGGAAGTAGTAGAACTCGTCGATGCTCATACCCGAGCCGGAGCATTGGAGCAATATTTAAACCTAGAGGCAAGAAAGAGATTAAGCCCACCGAGGTTTCTAAAGGGTTTCTCTAATAGCTTGTTGGATGTTTAGCAAGTTGGCAACGGTAACTGGGGCTCGTTGACAAATCCAACACCCCTTTAAACGCGCTTTCCTGAAAAGCTACCCTGAAAAGAGCGACGCTACAGTTACAGGAACCGTATCAACAAAAAGCCCAGTAGCCCAAGCAGCGCTGCTATCACGAAGAATATGATTGTGGCTATTATCGAAATCGCCAGGGCCATCAGCCAGCCGCAGTCAAAGAAGTGTTTGACAAGTGCAAGCCATATTGCCAGTTGAACTACGGATGCTACAAAGCCAGTGAAGAAATACCCGAAGACGATACCTATTACGGTACCTAGGACAACTACCAAGACAGCGTCTGTGAACTTCGCCTTCTGCTTTCCAACGAGTGCTCTCCCGGACAGCCAGAGAACCGGTGAAATGACGATCGTGTTTAAGACCAGGTGCATCAGCAGCGAATCCAGATTTATCGCCATTTAACCACAAACACCTGATGCAAAATATTTAACTTTCGTGTCTCCCTTAGGCTTTAAAGCTGCTGACCTAGAGAAATTCAGGACGATATCGGTGCATTGTGTGGAACTCGATAAAATCAGAGCCTCCTCATAGCGTGCTCGTCAGGCTACGCCTGCACGAACGCCTTTCATCGACAAACGATTTCGCGTAACTCTTAGAGCACGACCCAGGTTAAGAGAAATTCAAAAAATAATCAAGTACTTTAACTCTGCGAAGCTACCGCCTCCTCAATCTAATGTAAACGTGCCGGTCAACCTGATGTCCCTTGAGGAAGCCCCCACCCTCACCTCGTATTCCCCGTCCTCCAAGACCCACCTTTTGCCATCGAAGCTCGACAGGTCCTTAAGGCCGATCTCCATCTCCACCTCCTCTGCTTCGCCAGGGTTCAGAAGCCTCGTCTTGTGGAATCCCTTCAGTTCCTGGTAGGGTTTGTCCATCGCCCCTTTCGGGGCCCTTATGTAGACCTGCGCAACCTCTTTCCCGGGAAGGCTCCCAACATTAGCAACCGCAAAGGATATCTTAATCGATTTCCCCGTCTTGCTTACCTCGAGATTCTTGTACTCGAACTTTGTGTATGAAAGCCCGAAGCCGAACTCGTAGGCGGGCTCCACGCCGAAGGTATCGTAATACCTGTAGCCGACGTATATACCCTCGTCATAGATCACTTTCTGCGGGTTGTCTCTCGGCTCGCCAGGGAAGTTCCAAGAGGGCACATCCGAGTAGTCCTTCGGGAAGGTCGTCGGAAGCTTTCCAGATGGGTTGATTTTTCCTATGATGACATCCGCAACTACCGTCCCCGTCTCCTGTCCTGCCTGCCAAACCAGCAGGATACCGTCGGCTAAATCCCTCCAGCTGGCAACCTCGATCGGGGAACCTATGTTCATGAGGACCACGACTTTCTTCCCGTGTTTACGGAAGGCCCGAGACACCCTCTCCAGGAGGTTCCTCTCATCGTCGCTTAGGTAGAAGTCTCCCTTCTCCGGGCTCCTGTCGTAGCCTTCACCCGAGATCCTGCTCACGACGACGAACGCGACATCGTCCCTTTCCGCAAACCTTTCCACCTCTTCTTCGCTGAGAAAATCCTGAGGAAGCCTCGGTACGAAGGGCTCGCCGAACATGCCCTCCTTTATGCTGTACTCCTCCTTCGCCCTCATCTCGTCTATATATTTGACATGGACTTCCGCCAGCTCTTTGTCGACCCTGAGGCCCCTCTTCCTCATTCCCTCAAGTATCGAGACCGTATACCTCGGGTGGGTGTTGCCGCTCCCCGTTCCGCCCTTTACGGTCTCTACCTGTCCTGTGCCGAAGAGGGCGATCTTCGCCTCTTTTCCTAAAGGCAAAACCCCGCCGTTCTTCAGGAGGACAACTCCTTCCGCACCCGCCCTGTATGCGACCCTCGCGTGGGCGTCGAGGTTTGGCTTGTCCGAGTACTTGTACTTCTCAAAGGAGGGCGAGCCGACGAGGACCCCAAGGATGTTCTTCACGTTCCTGTCGAGAATATCTTCGTTGAGCCTTCCCTCCCTAACCGCGCTAACTATCTCCTCGACTTCGTCTTTTCTATTCGGGTTGATCTGGTGCGTTTTTCCAGGCATGATCATGTCGTTGCCGGCCTTCATCTGCTCCACCGGGTCGACCCCAGCGAACCAATCCGTCATAACGAACCCCTTGAACTTCCAGTCCGCCCTCAGGACCTTCGTCAAAAGCCACTCGTTCTGCGAGCAGTATTTCCCGTTCAGCTTGTTGTAGGCGCTCATGACCGCCCAAGGCTTAGACCTCCTGACCGCGATCTCGAAACCCCTGAGGTATATCTCCCTCAGCGCCCTCTCTGACACTATTGTGTCGACGAGCATGCGGTTCGTCTCCTGGTTGTTAGCGGCGAAGTGCTTCAGGCAGGTACCCACGCCACGGGATTGAACGCCCTTTACGAAAGCCGCAGCCATCTCGCCCGTTAGCAGGGGGTCCTCAGAGTAGTACTCGAAGTTCCTTCCGCAGAGCGGGTTTCTATGTATGTTGAGAGCTGGCGCTAGGAGGATGTCCACACCGTACTCCCTCACCTCCTCCCCGACCGCCCTTCCGACGTCTCTCAGGACCTCCCTGTTCCAAGTAGAGGCAAGCATCGTCTCGACGGGGAAAGCGGTGGCATGGTAGCTTCTCTCATCGCCTTCCCTCTTAGGATTTATCCTGAGGCCGGCGGGGCCGTCTGCTAGTACAACGCTGGGAATCCCAAGCCTCGGTATCGGATGGGTCTCGCCTGCAGCTCCAGGGACGCGCGAGTGAGGGTTATCGAAGAAGCCTGGCATACCCACTCCCACAACGAGCATCGCCTTCTCCTCCAAGGTCATTTGGGATACGATCTCGTCAACCCTTTCCGGTGTCATCGTGTTGTACGAACGCCTGAAGGCTTATAAAACCTTCGAGTTTAGCGCGCGCTGAGCATAAGAGCATAGGACAAGAGCTGGTGTCTGTGGTCTGTGTGGTTACGCTCTTCCTCCATCATAGTTCGCGTTCATCTACTCCCGAACATGTTCGCCTCTGACGGTTTTGATTTTTTCAGTCCACACACCTTGAAGCTGAAGCCTGTATATCTCTTACTAAACGGACGCCGTACGTTTGGCCTCATTCATTGTCTTTTTCTCCCAGCCATTCTAAGTTTTCCATAATTTTTGCGTAGGTTTCGATGCTGCATCTCCATCCGGCAAAAACCATCTCATTTACTGCCCGCTTGGCTTTTTCCTTCGCGATGATTCCTTGAGAAACTGCCTTTGCCAATATGTAAGGTGTGCCTGCATAGGGTATACCATAAATTTTAGCTGTTTTCCTCGCAACCTCATCGTCTATTATGGCCGTTCCACCGCGTTCCTTGGCTATGGCTAAAACCTCAGCGTCAGCTAAATGAAGCCCCTTCGTTTGCAAGAGGCTTTCTACAAGGCCTTTGTCTTCGGGCTCAACAACCTTGAATACGCCTTTGACAAACAGCTTGTCCAGGATTACCGCATTCGCAACGCCCTTGCGCTTCCCCTCATCCACCACCTCGCATCTTACACTCGGAGCGGTTAACTTCTCATCTTTGAGCTCTTCGAAGATCTCACTTAGCCCTATCTTAGTTATGTAGATTAGCGGAGTGGCATTAAAAACGAGTGCCTTCACCGCGTTTCCACCGCAGATGCTCCCCTGAGCTCCCTCTCTATTTCCTCGGGCTCATACCTAACCCACTCAATGTTGCGCTGTTTCACCAAATCAGCAAACTCCCAAAGCGAAAGCTTAGCCATCTCAGCCGCCTTAGCAAAAGTTACCTTTCCATTACGCAGCAGTTCCAGAGCCGTTTGCTTCCGCCACTCTCCAATACCCAGCTCGAGGAGAGTCCTGACCGCTGTAGCCTTGTCCAAACCTTCCCGCTCAATAACCTCCTGAATCTCTCTCTCGATCTCCTCCGGAATCCTTACGGCCAAAGGCTTGAGCGTCAACCAGCTTCACTGTATACAAAAGATATCAAACGCTTACATAAAAACGTTGCGCCAAAATCAAACTCAGGCCTTTCTCTCTTCAACTCATACTTTTTGGACTTCCTAGCCTCCTTCCTACCTCTAAAAACACGTATCGCATAGAGGATACAGCGGGCCTTTTTCCTTCAAACTCCTATTCAAGTCCTTCGAGTTCATAGCAAGCTGTTTAATTACTTGCGACGCAAATCTCCAACAAACACGCTGTGTTGCATCCTTTGCAGTTCCTAATTCTCAAGTGTTTCAGCAACCAAAGCCTCACGTTGTCACCCGCCGTATCATAAAAAACCACATAACGCATACTTTATCAACGATTAAAACCCGATCAGAGAAGAATTACTGCAGGAGCTTTAACCCGTGTTCTTCAAGCGGCTTGAAGTGCTTCGTGTCGAACGTGTAAAGCTTCGCGTTATTATTTATCGCCATGGCGGCTATCATGGCGTCTGTTCTCCGAACTGGTTTTCCCTTTCGCTCCGTTTCCAACCCCAACTCAGATGCCAGGATTGCGTCTTCTCTCCTGTAGTTTAAAACAGGGAGCCTCAGGACATCCTTAACCGGCTTTGCGTACTTGTTCAGCCCGTAGAGTATCTCGTGAAGGTTTATGACAGTTATGCATATAGGCTCGCTTCTTCCGATAACTTTCTTCAATGCCTCCTCGCCTTTTACGGAATTCCTGTCGAAAACCTCGATTAAAACATCGGTGTCTAAAACAATCATGTCCTGCGCTCAGCCCTCAGCGAGCGGATCTCTGAGAGAAGCCTCCCCTTGTCCTCGATCTCGATGCAACCCCTGAGCCTTGTTAGGACGTCGATGGGGTTCGATTACTCGATGAGCCTTTCGAGCAACTCGCTGAAGCTTTCACCCTCCCGCTTAACAGCCAGCAGCCTCCTGTGAACCTCTCCTCTAACGGCTATGGTTTAACCAATGCCACCACAGAAAAAAGTTTAAACGTAAATATTAAACTCGTCATCAGAAAAAGTCATCAGAGGAGCTCCGATATGTTTCAATACGCCAAGACGATATCATGTAATATCAGCCATTTGTAGCTTCCCGTTGTGATCGCCACTGAGGGGGCTTCTTATGCCTTTAACCATTTGATGGGAGTGGGCGCGCTACATTGGGATAACCACCAAACACTCTTATATTTACACAGTCGATGGACACGCCCCGTAACGTGCCCTGCTACTAAGCTATTTTCAGGGCTCTCAGTATGAAATTACTTGGTTCACATTCATGTTTAAAACGACCTCGGCGATATCGCTTGCATATTCCGCAGTTCTGCGTATGCTTTCTACTATCATTCTCAAATTGGATATTTTAGCTATATCCGCTGTTTTGTAGATTGCCTTCATCACCTCTATCTCGAGGTGCGATATCGTTCTTGTCTTAGAGATCACATCATCAGCTAACAAATAATCCCTCTTGTATAATGATTTCACGGAATCGTTGAAAGCGGACCTCGCGAATAAACTCATTTCAGACATCCTTATGAAAATGGCATCATCAACCTTCTCGTTCATGGATATGACATTTTCAGCGATCTTAACCGCGTGGTCGGCTATCCTCTCCGCAAATTTTACGATCACTCGATACCCTAAACAATCTCTAGGGTTGGAAAGCCCTATTTCTTTGAGAATTCTGCCATTTTGCGCTGCAAACTTCAACTGGCGGATAACGTAAAAGCTGAAACGGTCAACCTCGTCATCTAATGCAATCACGTCTTGAGCAAGTTTTTTATCTAGTTCCTTTAATGCTCTTAAAGCGTCATCGTGCATCGAATCTGCTATGATACACATACGCCTCAAAGCGCTTTCGACAGGAAGTTCTGAGTAGCTGACCAATATCTGTAAAACAATCTCATTCTCAGAATCCGAGATTATCTCAGCACCTACAAGTTTCCTTCTTACTAAGTCTCTGACCAAGTTTCTTTGCACGGAGTTTATGCGCTCACTTGTATCTCTGATTCTAATGGAACTGAAACCAACCAGATAAAGCGCGATTACCTTTCGAATCATCGACTCCGGAGCAACTTTCTGAGATATCTCTATAGTAGCCTCTGAGAGTTTTGCTGGTTTTAGTAATTCCTTTGGTGTGATGACTAATGACCCCTCTTGCTCCGAAATAACTAACTGGCTTCCCGCCTTTAAATTCATGCTTTTTACCCATTTCTTTGGTAATGATACTATGTAAGATGATTTACCGGTTATTTGTACCTTCCTTATCTCTCCACCTACTTCTCGCATTGTCTCCTTCCGTTGCGAATCAATACTTTCTATATAGTTCATTTGCAATTATATATTCTATTTTGGCAATGTATATATGTTTTTCTCCTTTCCCTTGCGAACGGGTGTAAAGAATGAAATACAAGGCCATTATATTGGTTGTAATAACCGCGGCTTTGGCAGGCGTATTTTCCTACCAATATATGTCTGCGCCTCAATCGATAATACTAAACGGTGCGGGAGCGTCTTTCCCTTTCCCGCTGATCGACAAGTGGATCTCTGAATACCATAAAATCAAACCAAATGTTCAAGTTAATTATCAGTCAATTGGGAGCGGTGGAGGTATAAAACAACACACGGAAAAGACGGTTCAGTTTGCAGCAAGCGATGCGCCGTTAACCGAGAAACAAGCCGCTAACGCAACAAACACTTTACACATACCGATAACAATTGGTGGTGTAGTTCCAACTTATAACGTGCCGGGGCTTCCAAAGGGGCTGAGGTTCTCAGGCGAGGTTTTAGCAGACATCTTTCTCGGGAAAATCAATAAATGGAACGACCCAAGGCTTGTAGCTCTAAATCCTGATTTCAGCCTTCCGAGTCAGGAAATTATCGTAGTACACAGGTCGGATGGGAGCGGGACTACTTTTATTTGGACTAGCTATCTATGTCAAGTCAGCCAAGATTGGAAAACAACTATAGGAAAGGGCACTTCGGTAAACTGGCCAACGGGCCTAGGGGGGAAAGGAAATGAAGGCGTAGCCGGTCTAATATCGCAGAATCCTTATTCTATTGGCTATGTCGAATTCATATACGCAAAGAAGAACAACTTAACTTGGGGGCGCGTGCGAAACGCTGCAGGAGAATTTATCGAGCCCAGCTTGGAATCTTTTGCAACCGCCGCCTCCTTTGCGTCCGTAATACTACCAAAAGGAGACGAGAGCTGGTCAAAGGTGTCCATAGTCGACAGCGTAGTTAATAATGAACAGGCAAGAGGAGCCTATCCTATAACGAGCTTCTCGTACTTTCTAGTGTACAAAGAACTTAGCGTCTTGCCAAATATGGATGAGGCTTCGGCGAAAGCCCTGGTCGAATTCCTATGGTGGACAGTACATGACGGTCAAAAATATTCAGCAGAACTCATATACGTCCCATTGCCGGAAAGTGTTGTAAGACATAACGAAGAAACCATTCGGATGATAACCTTCAACGGTAGACAACTATGGCAAGGCTAGGGGGAATGTCAGCGTGAAGAAACCTCAAATGCTCTTATTTTTCTCTAATGGTCTGAAACCTAAATTTCTAAAGGCTTTCAAACGGCCTATAACTGGTGATTACGCGTTCAAGCTTATCACCGGAGCGTTTGCCTCAGCCATTTTACTGATACTGGGCCTAATGGCTTACAGCCTAGCCGAAGGGTCTCGTCCTTCAATCCAGAGGTTCGGAATAAGCTTTCTATTTGGCACTAAATGGGACCCGGCCATATCGCAGGTTTTTGGAGCTCTGCCCCTTATATTGGGCACCCTTACAACATCAGCAATCGCTCTACTCATAGGCGTGCCCATAAGCATCGGTATAGGCCTAGCTCTTTCAGAGTACATGCCAAGAGAGCTTAGCTTTGTCATCTCTTTTTTGGTCGAACTCCTTGCCGCTATCCCCAGCGTGATATACGGTCTCTGGGGAATATTCACTCTGATACCCTTTTTACGAAATAACGTATATCCGTACGTTCAATCGGTCCTTGGGTTCATCCCTTTGTTCTCCGGTCCTATTTACGGAGGTGGCGTCCTAACGGGTGGGATAATCCTCGCCATCATGATAATCCCGATAGTGTCTGCAGTTTCGAGGGATGCATTTTCGGCAGTTCCAAACACTATACGTGAAGCAATGATCTCTTTAGGCGCAACAAAATGGGAAACCGTTAAGACCGTAATTAGCTGCGCTAGGGCTGGCGTCACAGGAGCGGTCATCCTTGGTCTAGGGCGCGCCGTAGGGGAGACCATGGCAATAACCATGGTAATTGGCAACAAGTTTCAGTTTCTACCTTCATCCCTCTTCGACGCTTGGCACACCATGGCAGCCATAATCGCAAACGAGTTCACGGAGGCTACGTATGAACTGTACTCGAGCGCTCTTATCGAGGTAGGGCTCGTGTTGTTCCTTGTGACTTTGGCAATCAACATTACGGCCAGGTTGCTCCTATGGAGGTCTCTCAGGTTCGTAAGGGGCATAGTGATGATGTAACATGATCAGCTACAATCTCAGGAAGCTCAAAAGCGGTTTAATGCAGGCACTTGTTTGGCTGGCTTTGATAATGGCCCTGATACCTTTATTCAGCATAATTTTAGAAGTGGTGCTAAAAGGGGCCTCTTCGATCAACATCGACTTCCTAACTAAGCCAACGCCAACCGTAGGAGAAGTAGGTGGAGGAGCTGCCAACGCGATACAGGGCACTTTAATTACAATTGGCCTGGCCTCTCTCGTCGGAATTCCAGTGGGCCTGATGTCTGGCATTTTCCTCAGCGAATACAGCGAAGCCAGGTTATCGTACGCGATTAGGTTCTTCAACGACGTCTTGAGCGGATTCCCCTCGATAGTCATTGGGATTTTTGGCTACACGTTGATAGTGCTCTCTTTCGGATTTTCTGTAATCGCTGCTGCCTTTGCCCTATCGATCATAGTGATCCCGATCGTCACGAGAACAACGGAGGAGGCATTGAAACTCGTGCCGTTGACAGTAAGGGAAGCCGCGATTTCATTAGGGATTCCGAGATGGAAAACCACGGTCAGCGTAGTGCTCAACGCAGCAAGGAAAGGAATAGTTACTGGCGTACTGCTCTCGTTCGCCAGGATCGCCGGGGAGTCCGCCCCAGTGCTCATAACAATGGGATATTGGCGGTGGTGGTTTGCGGGCTTAGACAAACCTGTTGCAAATCTCGCGTTAAACGTCTACATATTCGCGATATCCCCGTTCGAAAACTGGAGGGCTCTGGCTTGGGGTTCCTCACTTGTTCTCATCGTGTTGGTATTAGGCGCCAACGTGCTCGTGAGGATCTTAACTAGGGAGAGATATTGATGACAACTTCAAACGAAAAAGAGAAAAGAAAGCAACTCGAGGCCGTTGCCAAAGTTGAGCTTCCGGTGTTTGCTTCACCCTACAAATTCGAGTTGGAGGGACTGAACGCCTGGTTTGGAACAAAGCAGGTTTTGAAGGACATTAACATGAAAATTAAGGACAGGACAGTAACTGCTATAATAGGCCCCTCTGGATGCGGCAAGACTACCCTAATACGTTGCCTCAACAGGATGCACGAAGTGGTTCCGAAAGCCAGGGTATCCGGAAGAGTATTGTTTAACGGCGTAGACATATACAACGGTAATGTGGACCCCGTCCAGATAAGGAGAAAAATAGGCATGATTTTCCAAAAGCCGAACCCCTTTCCGATGATGTCGATATACGACAATGTCGCTGCGGGTCTAAAGTTAAACGGCATCAGGGACAAGAAGGTGCTTTCGCCGATCGTGGAACGAAGCCTGAGGATGGCCGGCCTTTGGGAGGAGGTTAAAGATGAACTGGATAAGCCAGGGGTCAGCCTCTCCGGCGGGCAGCAGCAGAGGCTCTGCATAGCTCGTGCCCTGGCAGTTGAGCCGGAAGTGATTTTGATGGACGAACCGACCTCAGCTTTGGACCCGATAGCATCCTCGAGGATAGAGATGCTCATCCGAACTCTGGCTAAAGATTATACCGTCGTGATAGTAACGCATAACATGCAACAGGCGGCGCGCATTTCCGATTTCACAGCCTTCCTTTTCCTAGGGGAGTTGATAGAGTACGGCCCCACAGACCAGATCTTCGAAAATCCCAAGAACGAATTGACCGAGAAGTACATAACCGGAAAGTTTGGCTAGGTGGGAAGATGGGCCGGTTGATAGACACAGGGATGGAGCAGTTATCAAGCATGCTTCAGCGCATGGGGGAAACGGCATACGAAGCTGTACGTCTATCCATAGACGGCTACGTCAGCGGGGCTAGCAACTACAATGCGGTGAAAAACCTTTCAGACATCTTGGTCTTGATGGCCGATGAGCTCGAGGATAATGTTTTCGAGGTGATTGCCCGTTTTCAGCCCGTCGCATTCGACCTCAGAACCTTAAAGTCCTGCATGAAGATAGCGTACGACCTCGCCCGGTTCGGAAGATATGCGCTCGACATGTCACAAATTCACGAGAGGCTGGGCGGTCTGGAAAAATGTGATGACTGGACGAAGAGCTTCGTCAAAGAAATGTGCGAAAAGGTGCTGGGGATGGTTCGCATGAGCATCGATTCCCTTAAGCTTCGGAGCGTCAAACTCGCTCAGGACATCTCGGAGGTCGAACAGCAGGTCGACGACATGTACTTCGGGTATGTCGATGCGTTGGTCGAGAAGGCGCCAACGACCACGGAATGCCAAGTTTCCAGTGTGCTGGCAGTGAGGCATCTCGAGAGGATCGCCGACCACGCCGCCTACATCTGCGAGTCGATAGTATATTTGGTGACGGGCCAAAAGGTAACGCTCAGATGAGTTACAAGAATAAAAACCCGAGGTCTGCTGTTTTTTCGAGGCATGATGTCCCATGAGGGTACTGTTGACGGGGGCTTCGGGGTTCGTTGGTTCGCACCTCACCAACCGCTTGGCTGAGCTGGGAAACGAAATCGTCGCTGTCGACGCAAGACCGCCCAGATATGCCCTGCAGAACGAGGTCAGTTTCATTCAAGCCGACATCACAGACCCCGAGAGTCTTAACCTCATCGAAGGCGAATTCGATGTTGTGGTCAATCTCTCCTCGCTTTTCAAGTACTCGGCCTCACGGGATCTTCTTCTCAGGGTGAACGTGTTCGGCGCTGAGAACCTGATGAAGCGAATCGAGAGGTTGGGGGTTGAAAAGGTTGTCCACGCAAGTTCAGGCGCGATATACGGGTTCGTTCCGCGAAACGAACAACCGATACCCGAAACGCGTGAACCAAAGCCTTCGAACGACTACGAATTGTCCAAGTGGTTGCAGGAGAAGCTGGTGCAAAGATATTGTGAGGAGCTTGGCTTGAAGTCAGTCGTCCTTAGACCGGCGGCGATATATGGCGAAGGAAGCAGATACGGCGCCATCAAAACGATTACCATGTATGTGGAGGGGAAACTGTGGTTCATCCCTGGGGCTGGCACGGTAAAGCCAGGTTTAGTCAGCGTCGACGATGTGGTCGGGTTCATAGTTCATGCGTTACGAAACCAAGGCTCGACCTTCGGCAAGACCTTCAACATCGCAGATGACGGTCTGCGGACGCTAGAAGAACTCATGCTGCAGGTGTCGGAGGAAGCCGGCGTCCCTCGTCCGAAGATGAAAATGCCCGCCTCCATCGTGAGATTTGTTGCCCAAGGCCGAAGAGGTCAAGGCGAAGCTATATGGCAGAGAACCGGAGTTCACGCTCAGTGAAGCCGAATACCTGCTTCACGAGCGCGCGCGTTTCAATAGACTTGTGCAAAGCTTTAGATGGAGTTAGAAGTATCGCGCGCTATAATGTCTGGAAAGTAACGCAGCCATAGGGAGCTGGAAGGAAAGACATAAAAGAGAGCCGGCGGGGCTTTTTGGCTTTAGGCTACATCGCCAACTTGAGGAGGAAGAACGGTGGAATGGAGGAGAGTAGCAATGAAGACCGAGAGCACAGAGAAGCTGTACGAGACCCTAGGCTTGGCTTTGCCAAGTACCTCCGAATGCCTCACTTTACCGACAGATGAACTTTTAAGCCGTTTAGGGACCTCTTTAACCGGGCTTTCTTCTGGCGAAGCGGAGAAGCGGCTGAGATTTTTCGGTTATAATGAGCCTGTTAAAAGAAGAAAGAGAACTGCTGCTGTAGAGTTTCTTTCCCATTTTCATAGCCCGTTGGTAATCATACTGTTGATCGCAGGCCTTATTTCAGGTTATTTCGGCGAAACCGTTAATACTCTTATTATATTTTCAATCGTGTTTTTCAGCGTTGTACTCGATTTCATCCAAGAGTATAAGGCCGAGAAGGCAGCTGAAATGCTGAGGGAGAGGGTGATGACTACAGCCACGGTGGTTAGAGATGATGCAAAGCGCGAGATTAAGATAATTGAAATAGTTCCAGGCGACATCGTAGACCTTTCAGCCGGCGACATCGTCCCGGCGGACGCGAGAATAATCAGTGCGAAGGATCTTTTCGTAAGCGAATCAGCGTTAACAGGGGAATCTTTCCCGGTTGAAAAGACCGGGGCACCGTTGAAATCAGCTGACGCACCGATTAGTGAATGGAGCAATTACCTCTTCATGGGGACATCGGTTTTAAGCGGAGTTGCGACCGCAGTTATAGTGAAGACCGGAAGCCTCACGGAGTACGGGAAGATTGTGAAAAGGCTTGTTGAAAGAAGACCGGTGACAGAATTCGAAAGAGCAGCTCGAAGCTTCAGCTCTATGATAATGCAAGTAACCCTTCTACTCGTCCTTTTCGTCTTCTTCGTGAACGCTCTTTTCCAACGCGGAGTTCTAGAGTCGCTTCTCTTCGCTGTAGCCCTAGCTGTCGGTTTAACTCCTGAACTTTTGCCCATGATAATTTCAATAAATCTTTCTAAAGGCGCAGTTATAATGGCCAAGAAAGAAGTGATTGTAAAGCGCCTAGCCTCTATCCATAATTTCGGAAGCATGGATGTTTTATGCACGGATAAGACGGGTACGCTGACTGAGAACAAGATAAAACTAGTATTTTACATGAATATTAACAGGGACAAGGATGATAAGGTACTGCTATATGCATACCTGAACAGTTATTATCAAACAGGTTTGAAGAGCCCTCTAGATGAAGCTGTATTAAGGTACGCGAATATTGATGTAAAGAATTATCTTAAAGTAGATGAAATACCGTTTGATTTTGTGCGTAGACGTCTCTCCATCGTTGTCGAACATGAAGGCCAGAGACTCATGATCGTTAAAGGTGCTCCCGAAGAAATTGCTAAGATTTGTTCTTATTATGAAGCCAAAGGAATCATAGCCGGTATAACTGGGGAAATACTTGAAAAAATCGAAGAAGGGTATCTTGAGTTGAGTAAAGAAGGATTCAGGGTTTTAGGCATAGCCTACAAATGTCTTAGGGAAGATAAGCCAGCGTACACTGTCGACGACGAACACGACATGGTATTTCTAGGGTTTGTGGCTTTCCTAGACCCACCTAAGGAAACCGCGAAAGAATCGTTGCAGCTTTTAAAGAGGGCAGGCATTGAACTTAAAATACTCACGGGTGATAACGAGCCAGTAACCAAGAAAGTCTGTGAGGATCTCAGCTTCGAAATCAAAAGAATCGTCACAGGCAGCGAAATCTCCCAGATGCATGACGATGCCCTTGCGAGAGTCGTTGAGGAGGCAAATGTCTTTTGCAGAGTCACGCCATCACAAAAAAACAGGATAATAAATGCTTTAAAAAGTAACGGGCGCGTCGTAGGTTTTCTAGGAGACGGGATTAATGATGCCCCCTCGCTTAGAAGCGCAGACGTTGGAATATCCGTGAATAATGCTGTCGACGTCGCAAAGGAGTCTGCTGACATCATACTTTTACAGAACGATTTAACAGTCCTCTGCGACGGTGTCATAGAGGGCAGGAAAACATTCGCAAACACGCAGAAGTATGTGATGATGGGAGTAAGCTCGAATTTTGGCAACATGTTTAGCGTAGCCGGAGCATCACTATTCCTCCCATTCCTACCCATGCTACCAATACAAATATTGCTTAACAACCTCCTATACGATCTGTCCCAATCAGTCATTCCGACTGACGAAGTGGACCAGGAATATATTGAGAAGCCGTGGAGATGGAATATTTCTTTCATCAGAAGATTCATGATTGCTCTTGGACCGGTAAGCTCGATCTTCGACTTCCTTACGTTCTTCCTAATGCTCCTTGTCTTCAGGGCTACTCCTCCGCTTTTTCAAACAGCCTGGTTCCTCGAATCATTGTCAACCCAAACACTAGTCATCTTCGTCATAAGAACCAGAAAGTCGCCCTTCTACAGGAGCCGGCCAAGCAAATACTTGCTTTCAAGCAGCATAGCTATCCTTGCCTTCGC
>Ga0315298_1000329_pt1 | contig 93859 bp, 110 predicted proteins | sample WHS_1_MG_FD_203077 | JGI IMG/M metagenome (GOLD analysis project Ga0315298, IMG submission 203077) | Extremophilic microbial mat communities from Washburn Hot Springs, YNP, Wyoming, USA - WHS_1_MG | ecosystem: Environmental > Aquatic > Thermal springs > Hot (42-90C) | place: USA: Wyoming...
CTAGAATGAAACGTCGCATAAAAAGCGAGTTCGGTGAAGAAAAACCCACCATTTGGATTGGGAAAAAGCAAATTTCCAATGAACTCATAAAGGAGATTGAAAAGCAACTTGAGAAAAGGGAAATCGTCAAAATCAAAATTTTGAAAAGTGCCCTACAAGAGGCAAAAGCCAGCGCAATAGCAACAGCAATTTCTAAACAGACTGAAGCAGACCTTGTGGAGGTTAGGGGACACACTTTTATCCTTTACAAACGACGAAGAAAAAAGTCAAAAATGTGAAAGCCTTTATATTGGGCTTGGTGAATTACTGAAGGAAAACAGCGGGGAAAGATTGAAATTGCCAACTCCAAACGATGTGCCAGCACCAGAATTCATACAAAAACTAGCCAATTATCTAAAGGAAAATGTTGACGAGATAACACCTCCGGCATGGGCAAGCATAGTTAAAACAGGTGCCCACACACAGAGACCACCGGAAAACCCGGACTGGTGGTATGTAAGATGCGCCTCGCTGCTGCGCAAAATATACATTCATGGACCAATAGGGATAGAAAGGCTCCGCGCAGAATATGGTGGTAGAAAAGACTTCGGTGTCAGACCAGAACACGCTGTTAAAGCCGGCGGTGCAATAATAAGAAAGGCTTTGCAACAACTTGAAGATGCTGGGCTTGTGGAAAAATTTCAGAACAAGGGAAGACGAATAACCAAGGAAGGGAGAAAGCTTCTGGAGGAGATAGCTGAAGAGGTAAAGAAGGACTTGTTGAAGGAAATTCCAGAGCTGGAAAAGTACCAGAAGAGTGATTAAAGATGTCAGAGGAAGAACTTGAAGAACTTCGCCAGAAAAAACTTTTGGCACTGCAGAGAAGAATAGCCGAGGAACAACGAAGAGCCCAAATGGAACAACAGCTGGAAATGCAAAAACAAGCCATTTTAAAAACCATCCTAACGCCAGAAGCGAGGCAAAGGCTGGCAAACCTGAAACTTGTTAAGCCAGAGTTTACGGCACAACTGGAGCTTCAGCTAATCCAGCTAGCCCAAATGGGAAAGTTGCCAGTACCCCTAACCGACGAGCAACTTAAACAAATACTAATTCAACTGCAAACCCAAAAGCGGGAAATAAAGATAAGAAGGGTTTGATATGGCTAGATTCAAGCCTCCAGCCAAAAAGAGGAGACTGGCAAAAGCTGGGAAACAGAAAAAGGCTGTTCCAACGTGGGTTATAGCCAAAACAGCTGGAAAATTTAGAACACACCCAAAAAGGAGACACTGGAGAACTAGAAAAATAAAGGCTTAAAGGTGAAACCGTATGAGAACTAAGGAAGCTGAAGAAAAGGCTGGCGAAGAAGTTAAGGAAGAAACCGTTGAAGAGGAAGCCGAGCAGAAAGGAGAAGAGGTTGCAGATGAATTTCTAGAGGAAGAGCTGGAAGAAGCTGAAGCTGAAAAACCGCCAGAAGAGGAAGCTGCCGAAGAGATAAAGGAAGAAGGGGTTAAGCCTCCGAAAGAGGAGATTGAAGAGGAAATCGTTGAAGAAAGGTTTTACACGATACCGCTTAGTAAGGCTTGGCTTGTGCCCCCGAACAAGAGGGCGCCCAAAGCCATTAGGATAATACGAGATTTTATTAAGAGACATATGAAGCTGGAAGCCAGAAGGGAAGGTGAAGAAGAGGAAGAAGTCGAGCCTAAGAGGCTTATTATAAGTAATGAGGTGAATGAGAGGGTTTGGAGCAGAGGCATAGAGAAGCCTCCGCGGAAAATACGTGTTAGAGCTGCCAGAGACAAGAATGGAAACGTTACTGTTTATTTAGCTGAAGGAGACTGAGCTTGGCAATTTACCTAACAAGCCTCTTTGGAAGTGCCAGCATAGGAGTATACTCATTAGCCACCGAGAAAATTCTCATTATCCCGAAACTTGTCCCCCTTAAAAAGGCTGAGAGAATTGGAAACTGGCTTAAAGTCAAACTTGTGCACACAACAATAGGCGGCTCAATTCTGGTGGGCGCCCTAGCATGCGCCAACTCAAATGGGATTTTGCTGCCCCACTTTATAAGGGATGACGAAATTGAAGCGATAAAGAGTGTATTTGACGGAAACATAACAGTGATGGAAACCAAGAAGACGGCTTATGGAAACATGGTTTTGGCAAACGACCACGGCGCAATCGTAGACCCTAGGCTTAAGACATCTGAGATTAGAAAAATTTCCGACACCCTCGGTGTTGAAGCCGTTCCAGGAGAAATAGCTCAACTCCCCTACGTGGGTTCTTTGGCGGTTGCAACCAACAAGGGGGTGCTCGCCCATCCACTCCTAAAAGAGGATGAGCGTAAGCTTTTGGAGGACGTCCTCAAAGTGCCAGTGGATGTGGGCACGGTTAACTGTGGCATACCATACGTGGGGACGGGGCTTATAGGCAATAGTCATGCTGCTGTTGCTGGTTCGCTAACAACTGGTCCAGAAATGTTTATAATTGGACATGCCTTGGGTGTAGTAAAGGAAGATGAGTAAAGTGAAAGTTTTCAGAGTCACAGGAGAAATTAGAAAACCAAACCTGAAAACCCACTTCAGAAAGGAGGTCATAGCAGTTAAGCCCGAACACGCTGTAGAGAAGGTCTATACTGAGTTGGGCAGCAAACACCGTGTCAAGCGGTTTCATATAAAAATAACTGGTGTCGACGAGATATCGCCGCAAGAAATTGAGGATCCGTTGATAAGGAAGATGGTTGCAGGGGAAGAGGGATTTGGCGGCAAAAGCTGAGGAAGAGCTTAGAAGGTTAAGCGTTGAGATACGCATTCTGGAGCAGACAGCGGAAGCCCTACAATCTCGAATAAGCATGATAAACGCTGTAATAACGGACTTGACTTATGCGAACATGACGCTGGAGGGTTTAGAAAAGCAGAAGGAGAACGCGGAACTCCTTGTTCCTATAGGAGGAAACTCCTACATAAAAGCAAGGCTTGAAACCCCAGACAAGGTGACTGTTGGGATTGGGGCGGGCGTCTCAGTTGAGAAAACGTTGCAAGAGGCTAGGGAGATAATTAAGAAGAGGCTTGAAGACTTGGAAAAAAGCAGGGTGTCCCTCCAACAGCAGTTTTCACAGGTTGTTGACAGAATTAATGAGGATAGGGAACGCTTTGAGGAGTTGGCAGCCCAATTAAGAAAGGAGTCCTCCTCAAGGAATGTTTGAGAAGCTTAAATCCGGCTTAAGCAGCCTCGTAAGTAAGATTACTACAACAGAGCTTAAACCCGAAAATCTCCGCCCAATACTTTCAGATTTTAAGCTAAACCTAATAGAAAATGATGTTGCAGTTCCAGTGGCGGAACGCATATGCGAAGAGATGGAAAAACGCCTAAACGGGGTTCAAGTTAAAAGATTAGAGGATAAAAGGAAGATTGTGGAGCAACACCTTCGCGAAGTGCTATTGGAAGTCATGCGCACAAACAGCAAAATAGACTTCTTTAAGGCTGTTGAGGAGAAAAGAAGAAGGAAAGAGCCCTTTGTCATAGTTTTTGTTGGGATAAATGGCACTGGAAAAACAACAACAATAGCAAAGGTTGCCAAACTCTTGAATGATAAGGGTTATACTGTTGTGCTTGCATGCAGCGACACCTATCGGGCGGGCTCAATAGAACAGTTGGAAACCCACGCCAAGCGTTTGGGCATAAGAATGATAAAGCACAAGTATGGTGCAGATCCGGCGGCTGTAGCCTACGATGCAATTAATCATGCAAAGGCTCATGGAATCCACGCAGTATTGATTGATACAGCTGGTAGGATGCAGACAAACCGCAACCTAATGAGCGAACTTGCAAAGATAAAGCGTGTCGTAAACCCCGACCTAACCATTTTAACAGTTGATTCCTTAACAGGCAATGATGCAGTAATGCAGGCAGAAGAATTCCACAAAAGCGTTGGCATAGACGCAACAATACTGACGAAGGTGGACGCTGACATTAAAGGCGGCTCGGCTTTAAGCGTAACATACGTCACGCAAAAACCCATATTATTTGTTGGAACTGGACAAAAATATGATGATTTAGAAGAGTTTCAACCTGAAAAATTTGTAGATATGATATTGAAATAAGCCGTCGTTATTGTTGTTTATGACTTTTTACTGTGAAACGCAGCCTCTTGAAAATTTCTTCAAAACCTAACTTTTCGAAAAGCTTTAGAGACGGCACGTTGTTGGAGTAAACGTCGGCTTCAACGCATTCCACGCCCTTGTTCATGAACCATTCAAGCATAGCCTTCACCAGCGCCTTACCTATGCCGCGTCTCCTGTAAGATTTTTCAACAAAGCAGTCGCATATGTAACCCCTCTTTCCCTTGTAAGCCCATGGCTGGCTAACCCAGCCAAGCGAATAACCTACAATTTTACCTTCAACTTCAGCGACAAAAACCACCGTATTCTCGCCCTTTATGTTTTTAAGAATCCAGCTTGGGCTTTGGAATTCGCTGGGCAAAGGCGAAATCATAGAGTCCATGGCGCTCTCGTCCCTTCCAAGCTTCTCCGAAAGCCTAACAATCTCCTCTAAATCTTTCTCATCAGCATGTCGGATCCTCACATTCACAAGAGCCGCGTCTGATTGTTTCACTTTGCTAGGCGACACAAAACCCACTTCCAAAATAGGGCTAACGCGACACACCACCGACAACATCTAATTTTTTAAGAATTTCACGGCGCAGTTCTGGATGGGTTAAATCCTCATCAGGGTCAACAAACTTAATCCGCAATTTTCTGTCCGCACTGGCTGGTAGTTTTGCTGTGCCAAGCACTTCAAACCTGAATAGGGCGGATTTATACCAGTTGATTCCAGGGTTTTTGTCCACTTTAAAGCCTAGATGGTAGGCGAATTCCTCGTAGTCTGCAGTGCCATAATCCATTGGATAGACGGAGAAGCCTTGAATAACATCTGTGATGACGCAGTTCATGTTGGCAAGCAGTTTCTGAACAGCCAACCACTTCTTCAGTGAAGCCTCGTAGTGGGTTAAGCCAAAATATCCAACACCGTTCTCTTTAAGGCATGAAACGCCCCTCACAATGAAAGCCCTCAAGCCAGAAACAGTTTCGAGAGGCTCCGAGGAAAATACGTCGAACCTTCCTCGAAGCTCCTTAGGCAAGGGTTCAGCCACATTATATTCGACAAACTCTATGTTAAAGCCATAATCCTTGTTTATGCTCCCTAGGAAATCGCCTAAACGTTTGTCGATGTCCAGAACTGTTATGCGGGAAGGCAAACCAGTTAGGGCTAGGGCAACACTTAACAAGTCATCGTCGCCTATCAGAACAATGTCTTTCCCATCCAAGTCTCCATAATGATGCATTAAGGCTGTCCGTGCAACCACATCCTGCTCAAGCATATAACCTTGGAAAAAGTCTAGGGTTGGGCTTGGTCTCTTTTCGGCAATCCGTTTAAACTCTTCAAGAATTTCTTTGAATTTCGCTTCTGGAATTATTCGCTTGCCAAGACATGATGGACAGACTTTCCCTTCAAAGTCTAGGCTTCTTGGGTTAATTTTTGCTTTACCCTTCTCAGTTATGCGGAAGCCGCTCTCATCAACGGTTATAAGTCCTTCGCCATTAAGCCTCTTAAGGGCAACTACAAAATCTTTTAATGGGCTGTCAACTTTTTGGAGAAGCTCCCAGAAAGTTTTCCCCGAAGCTGCAAGTTCACGGAGTATTTTGGCTTCCAGCCTCTCCAAGGACATCCCTCCTTATAACACGTTTCTCGACACTTTTAGGCTGAAACTCCTCCACCAGCAAATCAAAAGCCTTCAAAGCTGGACCATCATCCCCACATGTGAAAATGTCTAAAGCCACATAACCATACTCCGGCCACGTGTGAACGCTTAAGTGCGACTCGCTTATGAGATAGATGGCAGAAACCCCATGAGGCTCAAATTGGTGGAAACTTGAAGAGACCGCGTGCAAACCAGATTTAGCAACTACCCTATCCAAAACCACCTGAACATCTTCCACTCTTGAAATTTTGCGGGGATCCACACCCCGAAATTCGGCGATAATGTGGATGCCCATATCGAACACCCAACATTATCGTCGAACTTCGGAAGCATGTTCCACGTGCTCTTTTGAGCGAACTACGCATACGTTTTCTATCCTCTGAAATTTTCCCGAAAAATTTTCCTTTTATAAATTTTTTGCTGCTTAAAACTCAACACTAAAGATGCAGGAACAAGGAATCAGCGTCACTTTGAATAAACCCGCAAATCACCGAGGTTATCTGGAATTTTCCTCAAATTTAGACATGTATTCCTTAAACTTTTGTAAATTCATTGGTATGAGAATTTCCCTTTTCAATAGTTCGCAAGGCCACTGCTTGCACTCGTCACAGTATTTTATTCCTCTTTTCGCGGCGCAAGCCTTTCTCTTCTCCAACCATTTTTCTTTAGCTTTAAGAAACTTTGAAACACCATATTCCTTGACTTGCTTCATATTGCACCAAACATCTAAAAACCATGCACTTGACTCCAATGTTTCCGCTTTAAAGAAATCAAAAAACTTGCATGGAAAACTTTCGCAATCCAAGCATAAATCAAGGTTTTTGCTAGTGGCACACTTATAGATTTTGCAGTATTTCTGATATTCTATGCTTAAGCCCTTATTGCTTCTGCAGCCTTCACACTCGCCACTGAGGAAGCCAGTGCATTCACCACAGTAAAGACCGCAAGGAGCAACGAGATTCCAACCAGCTACTTCCAAATTTCCAGCCACAATAACCGCCATAGCTAGAATTTTCCGAGCAGTTTAAGCAGTATGGCCTTCGCCGAGTAAAGGCGGTTCTCACTTTGCTCATAGATGATCGAGTTTGGGCTTTCTATCACGTCTTCGCTTATCTCGTAGCCTCTGTGGATTGGCATGTCATGCATTATGTAGGCTTTGCTTCCTCGCAGTAACTCCTTGTTTACCTGGTAGGGCATCATGAGTTTGATGCGCTTTTCTTTTTCAGCGGCAAATTTTGGGTCTGTGAAAAACTCCATGTCAACCCAAGTGTCAGTATAAACGAAGTCCGCATCTTTTATGGCTTCTTTAACATCTAAAGTTGTTTCATACAGTCCAGTTTTTCTGGCTTCCTCAAGAAGTTCATCATCCCTTGAAGGTTCATTGAATATTGGCGTTACAGTGGTTATTTTCACACCGGTTTTTGTGCACCCTTCAATTAGGGAATTGCAAACATTATTATGAACACCAATGTAGACAAGTTTTAAGCCCTTCAGCTTGCCCTTCTTCTCCTTCATAGTCATTAAATCGGCTATTGCTTGGCTTGGATGATATTTTTCATCGCAGCCGTTAATCACTGGAACCCTTGAGGCTTTAGCCATAACTTGCAAATCGGCGTTCCGCAATAGTCTCGCCATTATGCAGTCAACATTCCTCGACAGGTATTGGGTTTCATCGTATATGTCGGCTATTGTAAAGTTTGTTGTCCTCCAATCAATATAGAGCGCGTGACCCCCAAGCTGGGTCATAGCCACCTCAAAAGAAACTCTGGTCCGCGTTGAGGTTTTCTGGAATATCATAGCTAAGGATTTACCGTCCAAAGCCCTACGATACTTTTCCGGATTTCGCTTAACCTCAATAGCCTTATCAATAATCTCTAAAAGCTGTTGACCAGACAAATTCTTGAAGTTAATTAGGTGCATTCTTCCACTTTCCAGCTGCTTAAACCTAAAGCTTCAACAGTTTCAGGCATTATAAGTTTTATGGAAACCTTTATCCATAAAAGGGCACATTGCTATCGTGAACAAAATGATCTTAATAGTCGCATCAACGAAAGACCCGGCAAGCATAAATATTGCAAGAAAAATTCTAAGCAACTATCCATTTAGACAGGCTAGCGAAAAAGTGTACACCGCGGAGATTTCTGGCCAAAAAGTTGAACTTAGGATGTTAGACGAAGAGCTAGTTTATGCACAAGACATAGTCAAGCTTTATCCCACACTAGACATCATCATTTTCATTTCAAGACATAGCAGCTTAAGCGGAACCCCCACGCTGTCAGTGCATACCCCCGGAAACCTTGGAGATGCAGATTTGGGTGGAATTCCAAGAAAAGTGTCTATTGCACCAGCGAACGCCATGAAAGCTGCATTAAGCGCCATGTCAAGGCTTGTTGAAGAAAAAGATTTGAACTACAAAGTTTCCTATGAATGCACCCATCATGGTCCATCATTGGATGTGCCAGCAATGTTTGCCGAACTGGGAAGCACACCAAGGGAATGGAAAGATTTAGAAGCAGCAGAGGTTGTTGCACATGCTGCAATAAAAGCCGTTGAAAATTTCAGCCAACAAAAAAACAAGGCGATACTCGGCATCGGAGGCCCGCATTACAACGAAAAATTCACTAAAATGGCTTTAGAAGGCGACATAGCCTTTGGGCATATGATACCAAAATACGCCATAGCCAAAATTGATGAGGCAATTCTGAGGCAATGCGTTGAAAGAACTTTGGAAAAGGTTGAATTTGCGATTTTAGACTGGAAAGGAATAAAGGGCGAGGATAAACCAAACATTGTTAACCTGCTTGATAGCATAAAGTTGGAATTTCAAAAAGTTTAACGCTCGCCCCCCTGTTTACCATGATGTCTAGATAGAAAAGTTAATAGAAATGCTTGTTTATCTTATCAAAGGCGCAACTTGCTGGTTGGGCAAAATGGGTTTAAGGTCTTTCCTATCGCAATGCGCGAGAACATTAAAACTGGCGGTTAAACCTGGAAGAAGCGAGCTATGGCTATCGATAAAAATATGCTTCTTGGGCATAGGCGTCGTCGGACTTATAGGATTCATAATAGCAATGTTAACTAGGCTGATACCATTTTAAAATGGAGCGAGGGAAAACATTGGAAAAATTACCCACAAAAATTTTCGCCGTGAGAACTACAACGGGCCAGGAGAGAAACGTAGCCAAACTTGTTGCCGCGAGAATAGAGATGAACAAAATACCAGTAAAAGCCATCCTAGTCCCAGACACTTTGAGAGGTTATATTTTCGTGGAGGCGGAAGGACCCCACTTTGTTGAGCAAGCCATAGCGGGCATAAAGCATGTAAGGTCAAGGGTCCCAGATTTTGTTAACTTTTCTGAAATTGAAAAGTATGTGGTTAGAAAGCCCATCATAGAGGAGCTGCACGAAAACGACATTGTTGAGGTTACAGATGGCCCCTTTAAAGGGATGCGGGCTAAAATCACCCGCATCGACAGGACAAAGGAGGAAGTGACATTGGAACTTCTTGAGGCTACTTTCACTTTGCCCATAACGGTTCATTCAGATTATGTTAAACTTGTTGAAAGGGCAAAGACAGAGGGAGGCACATAGCATGAGCGAGAAAAAAGTTGTAGAATTGCTTGTAAGCGGGGGACAAGCAACAGCTGGTCCGCCATTAGGTCCTGCTCTGGGGCCTCTTGGCGTGAACGTCATGGCTGTTGTGAACAAGATAAATGAGCTTACGAAAGATTATGCTGGAATGAAGGTTCCCGTGAAAGTTACAGTTGACCCTGAAACCAAAACCTTTGAAGTTACCGTTGGGACGCCAACAGCCTCAGCCTTGATTGTTAGTGAGCTTAAAATTGAGAAGGGTTCTGGAAACCCGAAAGCGCAGAAGGTTGGAAACCTAACAATGGAACAGCTTATTCGAATTGCGAAGATAAAGCGTCCAGAATTGCTTTCGAAGACCTTGAAGTCTGCGGCTAAGGAAATCCTTGGAACATGTGTAAGCATGGGCGTAACCGTGGAGGGGAAAGACCCCAAAGAGGTTATACGGGAAATTGATGAAGGAAAGTATGACAAAATATTTGCTGAAAGCGAGGCTTAAGGGAACATTTTTATAATTGCTTTATAATCCATCAATGGCACGGAGCCAGCGAAAATGCCAATAGAACAGAAAATACTGCTCTCAGCCTTAAAAGAGGCAAAAGAGAAGGGTGGCAAAAGAAACTTCACTCAGTCAGTTGAGCTTATCCTAAACTTACAAGATATAGACATGAAATCTCCCGAGGGAAGGCTTCAAGAAAATGTGGAGCTGCCCTATCCACCAAAAGAGAAGACAAACAAGATTTGCGTAATTGCAACCGGTGAGCTGGCTCTTAAAGCGAAAAGGGCTAATGCAGACTTGGTGCTTGATAGGGCTGAGCTTGAAGGATTAGCTGGAAAGAAGAAGGATCTGCGGAAACTAGCCAACGAATACGACTTCTTCATAGCTGAAGCCCCTTTAATGCCGCTGGTGGGCAAAGTCCTAGGTCCAGCCCTCGGACCTAGAGGAAAAATGCCCATACCAGTTCCGCCGACAGCAGACATTGAAGAACTGCTAAACAAGTACCGCAGAACAGTGGTTGTTAGAATGCGTAATCAGCCGGTAATCCAGTGCCGCGTTGGAACCGAAAACATGACGGAGGAGGAACTGGCTGAGAACATACAAGCCGTGTTAAGGGTTGTTGAGGGAAAACTGAAAAGGGGAATGAAAAACATTAAATCCGTACGTATAAAAACAACCATGGGCGCTCCAGTAAAAATTAAACCATAAAGAGGGGAAGCGTCTGCCGTCCCAACAAGTTTTGAAAGAAAAAATCGAAGAGGTTGAAGAAATAACAAAAATTCTTAGGCAATATAAAGTGGTGGGTATAGCAAGCCTCCAAAAGGTTAGGGCTTCCCAGCTTCAAGAGTTTAAGAAAAAGCTGGCAGCCGACGTTTACATGCGAGTAATAAAAAACACGCTGATGAAAAGGGCTATTGAAAACTGCAAAGAGGAAAAGCGGGGACTGGAAAAGCTTGAGAAATATTTAACAGGACCAAACGTTTTCCTCTTCACAAACCTTAATCCGTTTAAATTGGCACTGCTCCTCGAGAAGGGGAAGGTCCGCCTAACAGCAAAGGCTGGCGACATAGCATCCTTCGACGTCATAGTTCCAGCTGGAAACACTGGACAGCCGCCAGGACCAATAATAAGCCAGCTGAACGCAGTAGGTTTACCGACAAGAATCGAGGCTGGAAGCGTGTGGATAACAAAAGACACCTTAGTGGCGCGTAAGGGTGAGGTGATTTCTGAAAGGCTTGCAAGCGTCTTGTCAAAGCTTGGAATAAAACCTGTTGAAGCTGGACTCATAATGAAAGTGGCGTATGACGAAGGCTTAATCATAGAGGGTGATCAGCTCAAAATAGATTTAGAGGAAACAAGGAAACAGTTTGAAGCTGCCCATGCTGAAGCCTTTAAGCTGTCTATAGGTGTAGCTTACCCAACAAAAGAAAACATACAAGTACTAATCCAAATTGCCCACCAAGAGGCATACGTCCTCTCATTAGGCGCGGCTATACCAACCAAGGAAACGATAAAAGACCTTATTAGAAAGGCTTACGCTGAAATGTTAAGCTTAAGTATGAGAATCCCCAATTTGGAAGGAGAAACTAAGCAAGGTTAATATAGGTTTGAATAGAGGTGAAAGTGGTATGGAATACATATACGCTGCAATGCTCCTCCACAAAGCTGGAAAACCAATAAACGAGGAGAACCTAACACAAGTTTTGACAGCCGCTGGAATAAATGTTGACGCCGTCAGAGTTAAGGCTCTAGTTGCTTCATTAGCAGAGGTCAACATAGATGAGGTTATAAAGTCGGCTCCAACAATGATGACAGCACCAGTTGCTGCTCCAGCAGCGGCAGCACCAGCAGCAGAAGCCAAACCAAAAGAGGAAGAGAAGAAAAAGAAGGAAGAAGAGGAAAAAGCCAAAGAAGAAGCAGCACTCGAGGGACTTGGAGCACTCTTCGGCTAACATCCTCTATTTTGAAAAATTATTCTTTGGAAACCTCTTATTCAGGAAGCTTAGCAACGAATATAAACCAATCTTAAATTATCGGCTATCATGAAACTCTGCAGCGCATGCTTATTAGGGGTAAAATGCAGATATAACGGACGGGATGCCCGCAACAAAAAGGTCATGGCACTGCTGAAGAAAGAAATCCTAATACCAGTCTGCCCAGAACAGCTTGGCGGCTTGCCAACACCAAGAGAGCCAGCGGAAATTAGGGAAGGAAAAGTGATAACAAAATCTGGAAAGGATGTAACTGAGAACTTCAAGCGGGGAGCCGAAGAAGTTTTGAAAATCGCAAAATTGTTCGGCATAAGCGAGGCTATTTTTAAGCAGGGGAGCCCCTCATGTGGTTGCGGACGCGTCTATGATGGGACATTTAGTGGCAAAATTATAGAAGGTGATGGAATCACTGCAACCTTACTTAAAAAGCATGGGATAAAAGTGATAACAGAAGAAGACCTATAAATTTTGGCTCATGCCATGTACTTTATTGCTTTTCAAGAATTTTGATAATAGTAGAGGCAGCCACCCACAAACAATCATTAGGGTCCCTGGAAAAGCCCTCACTTCGAAGGTCAATATTAGCGCCTCAAAGATAAAGAAAGAAATAGCCATTCCAAATGCTGACAGAACTGCAAGGGTTTTCCCATATTTCTTGTAAGTCTGCACTGATAAAAGACCAGCAAAAAAGAAATCTCCTAAGCCAAGCGACATGTAAAGGGTTCCCCAACTCGTTGTTATCGCTGGAACCGTTGGCACAATAACGAGTACTGGAAGCCTTAGGGCGGAAACATGCGTTGCTGCTGAAACCATCGTACCAGTTACAAGGACTAGGATTATATCCGCTGCCGTCAGAAGCCCAGCGAAAATTAGTGTTGTTTTCCATGTGAAAAGAGCCCCAAGATAGAGGATTACCAAGACAGCAAAAACCACGCCGTACATGTTAAGAAGGTACGGAAACCATATGGGGCTTCTGCTGTAGAAGGCATAAAGGATTAGGAATAAGGCGGATGGCAAAATAGCCAAGTACCATCGTCTTCCAACACTTTTTCTCGTCTCTTCATAGACTATGGCTATAAAGGAAAAACTGGACAAGCAGTAAAAAGCTATAGCCCCATATGTAGATAGCCCCCTTAACGCGTTCATACTGAAGAGGCTAATAGTTGCCGCTATAAAACTGGCTACATGAAAAGCCGCACAGAAAAATTGGGCTTTAGTTTTTCTAAAATCTGAAAAGATATATGTAAATATAAAAAGAAGAGCTGAGTAGGCAAATAGGAATATTACCATAACAGCCATCTGCGGGACAAAAACCATAAGCGACACAGCCACACTTATGGCACCTACAAGCATAACGGCATCCTTAACGCCGAATTCCTTTTCTTCAAAGGTCGATTTCAGCTTTCCTTCAACTCGAGCGTTTAGGAAAGTGGCTACTATGGTAACTGCAAAAAGGGTTAGGGGCATGGCGATGTCGAAGTACATAAGCGCACATAGGCTAAACAAAAATTTAAACCTTAAACCCTAAAAGCACAGTTGAAAACCGCCAAAGAGGCGATAAGAGCCTCTTCAGTCCGGACAGTCTCCGTGCACTGTCCAGGAATAGTGTTGACAACAAAATCTGCTATTTGGTCTAGGTTTAGTCCCTCCTGCCGGACAATTTCATACAATCCTTTTGCCGGCGCTCCAAAGGCGATCAATATGTTTTCTGCGCTTTTCCACTTTTCAGCAATTTTCTCCTCAACTTTCGGGAAGGGGACACCGTATTTTGATGTGGCTATTTTCATGTCAAAATATCTACGCTTCACCAGTTTCCCAAGAGAGTTTTCCGTGGTTATGGTGTATCCCCAATAGTAGGGGATTTCGCTGCGGTTTGCAAGGCATGCCATAACATGCTGATTTATGCCAGTTATTTTCACGGTTACTCGCTTTCCCAGAGGTAAACGCGCTTCTGGAATTAGTGCAAGTTTGTCCACGCCCACATCCACGAGCATGCCTTTCTCTGATTTTGAAACCGTGACGCCCTCTCGGTATTCGCCAACTTTTAGGTCTACCGCCTTTTTGCCTAGCGGATGATGCGGTGTTCTCAATGGTGGGAGAATGCCAGCATAACGTAATTCTGGTTTAAGCTTAAACAATTTCTTCCGCAGATATTGCGGGGTCTCCATATAACTCAGCAGCTTTGCGATTAAATCCATGTCAGCCTTTTGGTTTAGCCTCAACTCATCCTTGTAAATTATTATCTCTCCAACTCCGAAAATAGCCGCTGCCCTCCCGATTAAGCCTATTTTTGAGGTCTTTTCCCGCAAGTGTGGAGTGTCAGAAACAACAGATGCTGGAATCGCTATCGCAATGTTTTTCCTCTTCAACTTTTGCGCACCATTTGTGTTATTGTATGGCGGTTTTGCTTAAAAGCTAAAAGCAAAAACCACAAACTGCATACCGATGAAAATGCAAAAAGCGTCAATCCTAGACAACCTCGACGAAATTAGAAAGATAGATAAAAGCGGCATGCTCTCCTTATGCGTTGACGCCCCAAAACATTATGAAAAGGCTGTTCGAATAGCCGAAAAGGTCGTTATTGATTATCCAAAACCAGAATCAATAATTGTGGCAGGCATGGGTGGTTCAGCAATAGGCGGGGAACTCCTAAAAGACTGGGCAAGGGACACTCTGACAATTCCAGTGGAAGTCTGCAGAGAGTACATGCTTCCAGCCCACGCTGGCAAGGGCACCTTAACATTCGTTGTAAGCTATTCAGGAGAAACTGAAGAAACTCTAAGCGTTTTTCTGGACGCGATAAAGCGGGACTGCATGGTTGTCTGTATAAGCTCTGGTGATACTCTCCTAGATTTTGCAGAAAAGATGAAAATTCCAAGCGTTCATATCCCAACGGGAATCCCGCCAAGGGCAGCCCTCCCATACCTTTTCACTCCAATGCTAACAATTTTGGGGAAACTTGGCTTAGTTAAAAGGATTAAAACGGAAATTTCCGAAACCATCACGGTGCTAAAGCATGTTTGTGGTGAAAATGTTCCAGAAAAGCCCTTAAAAGAAAACTTTTCTAAAAGGCTCGCTGCGGATATTTGCGGGACAGTTCCGGTTGTCTACGGTTTTGGACTTTATAGTTCTGTGGCGCAGCGTTTTAAACAGCAATTTAACGAGAACAGCAAGGTTCCATCAAAATGGGAGGTTTTCCCAGAGCTAAACCACAACGAGATTGTCGGTTGGGAGAAAGCTGAAAAACTAGCAGACCATTTTTCGGCAATAATTATACGGGACAAGAATGAGCCAGAGCATATAAAACAAAGAATAGAAGCGACTAAGGAACTGTTAAGCGGCAAGGTGGCGGGAATTCACGAAGTCTGGAGCAGAGGTGAGGGAAAGTTGGCTAAAATGTTGTCAACAACCATCATCGGAGACTTCACGAGCGTTTATCTTGCAATCCTACGGAGTGTTGACCCAACACCAGTAAAGACAATTTCTATATTAAAAGATAGAATCGCTAAAACCGGGTTGAAAGAGAAAATAATTGGTGAATTGCAGAGCCTTGTTAAAAAGGCAAAAGGTGCTAGGAATTAAAGTCTCTGGGCGACGAATTCTTCAAACATTTTCTCGGCAACTTCCAAAGACAATAATTGTGGTGGATGTTTAAAGGCGTACGCACATATTGGGAGAATAGCCCCCTTCAATTTTCGGTTTAATGCTATTTTAACAGCCCTTATAACGTCAAATAGCACTGAGCCAGCGTTTGGCGCGTCTACTGTTGATAGGCGCATGTCTATCTGCATAGGTGTCCCGCAGAAGTATAGCCCCCTAATCCAGAAGTAGCTGTCGCGTCTGTTCTGCAAAAAGTCAACATAATCCGTTGAGCCTGCAACCACCTCCGCCTCGTATGGCAGTGCAGCCTTAACAGCTTCAGTTTTAACGGTCCTTTTCAGCTCGCGTGTTCTATCAAGCGTGTCAAGGGATTCTGTTCCCCCGCCAACATCAAGCTGATAGGTTTCCGTTATACGCACACCATGCCTAGAAAGAAGACGAAGCAGTGTTTTATGCAGTGTTGTGGCGCCAATCTGGTCGATGAGGTCGTCGCCAACAAGGGGCAGTTCAGCTTCCTCAAAACGTCTCGCCCAAGCGGAGTCGCTCGCTATAAAGGCTGGTGTGGCGTTCACAAAGGCGCAACCAGCCTCTAAGGACTGATTTGCATACCACTCAGAAGCCTTCACAGCTCCGCTTGGAAGCAAGTTAAGCACAATTTCTGCGCCGCTTTCTTTTAACGCTTCTGCAACCCTAACTTCCTTTAAATCGCTTACTTGGATAACTTGCCTCGTGTACTCGCCTACGCCGTCTAAAACTGGTCCCTTCTGGACAATTACGCCAGAGGGTGGCACATCCACAATTTTGGGGGCATTGTTTGGAGGGGCAAATATAGCCTCTGAAAGGTCTCGACCAACCTTTCGGCGGTCAATGTCGAAGGCCGCAACAATTTGGATGTCCTTTGGGTGGAAACCTCCAAGGAAGAGGTTACGTAATCCTATGCATTCATTGTCGTTGTTGGAGTTCTTGTAGTACTGCAAGCCTTGAACGAGGGCTGATGCGCAATTTCCAACACCGACCAAGGCTACTTTAATGCTCGGCAAGCCTAAGCCACCATTTTGTCCCTTTTCATATTGCATACGGATTTATAAAGCTCTATGCCAATCCATTAGCAGTTAAGCGTGATAAAAATGAAGACATGGTTAGATGTTTCAGTTCTACGCTGTCCAAACTGCGGCCGCCACTACGTTGAGGCGTCATGGTATGTGGTTGAAATGGAGGCAGACATAGAATGTGGAGAGTGCGGAAAGGAATTTAACAGCAAGAAAAATGCGTTGGACAGAGTGCTCCTCGAATTTGATATAGGCGAAGATGGAAAACTCCAAAAAGTGGATATTACTAAACATTTACGCATAGAAAAGGGCAAGTAAAGACTCTCAAGTCGCTAATTTCTCTATTGGGACATAAGCCTCAAAAATTCCAGACCTTTGAAGCATGTCACGCCACAATTCAAGCCCCTTGTTGGTTAACCACTTCTCTGGAGTTGGCAAGCCCAAAACCGTCAGTTTATCTCCTTCCACAATTTTTTCAGCAGTTATACACTTTCCCGTTTCTGGATGAACGGGCGTTATTATGTCTGGCGCTATGGCAGCCAGCCGTCCATTCTTATAAGCAACCAAAACCTCATTTTTGGCTTTAAACTCGAAAGTGCTTCCAGCAAATTCGCCAGTTCCCTTAAGTTTAACGTTAACAAAGGTGAAGCCGCCTTTGGTTTCCCTTTCGACAACGTTCACGATTCCTTCAAAAAGTTTGTAACCCCAAGTTTCCGTTAGCACGCCTCCTATTGGGTTTTTAGCCTCTCTTAAAATTCTCCCAATTTTTATGGCCTTTGACAAGCTTCGCTGTATGGGAGAAGTTTTCACTTGCACGCCATTCAATATTTGCCTAGCAGTATATGCCGAGTGCTCCCACTCGGCGGCTAGTACACGGGCAATTCTTTCAGCAGCCCTTGCATCAACAGCCGCCTTCACTATAACCATGTTTTTGGCGTGCACATCGGCAACAACCATTGGCGTGAGCGGAATATCGTCAATCGTGTAGACTTTTAGGTGAACCTCTGGAACAGACCTCCCAGCCCCATCTGCATCTACAACGGGAATACCACGTCTAGCAGCAACATCAACAGCCGCTAAAGTGTTAAACCCGCCCAATTCTACGGGGATGGTGGCAAAAGCATGGAAGCCAGCATATTCCTCCAATGCCTTTAACGTTTTTACAGCAGCTTCAGAGTCATATTCAATGGAGGTTGCGGCGCCTACACAGGCAAAATTCACAACTTTGGCGTCATCGGGAACCTCTTGAGGATCAACCATTTTAACTGGGATTTTATGCGAAGCGAGAGCCTCAACTATTTTATACCCAACTTCCGGGTCTCCCCCTCCTCCAGCTGAAAATATTGCAGCTCCGTCCACCAAATCCCTTAAATCTTGATAACTTAAAGTTTTCAAGTTTTAAGCCCCTTGCAAACACTTATTTTGAAGATTTATTATTAAGGAAGCCTTTAAAGGCTTTAACCAGCCTACTTAAAACTGGTGGCATGAGAACGTGGACAGCCAAGCGCAAGACAAATTCACTTTAATAAATGAGTTGGCTCGTCGCAGGGGCTTCTTCTGGCAATCCTACGAAATATACGGAGGCGTAAGCGGTTTTGTAACCTACGGGTTTCTAGGCGCAAAACTGAAACAAAACATTGAAAACAAGCTTAGGGAAATCTTCGTAAACAAACTTGGAATAATGGAGATAGAAGCCCCAATAATAGCGCCAAGCAAGGTTTTTGAGGCTTCAGGCCACGTTGACCACTTCAAAGAGCCTATGGTTGAATGCCTAAAATGCCGGAGGCGTTTCCGCGCAGACCACTTGCTCCAAGAAACAGCTAAACTAAGCGAATCAGAAGTTGAAAAATTAAGCCTAAAAGAGTTGAAGGAAGCCATTGGAAGGCATGATGTGCGCTGTCCAGAATGCGGAGGAGAGTTTGGCGAACCAAAATATTTCCTAACAATGTTTAAGACAACGATAGGCCCGTACTCGGATGCTGTTGGTTATGGACGCCCAGAGGCTGCCCAAGGCATATTCGTCGAGTTTAGACGCTTATATGAGATGGCAAGAGAAAAGCTGCCCTTCGGCGCAATGCAAATAGGTCATGCATTAAGGAATGAGATTTCGCCTAGGCAAGGCTTGATAAGGCTTAGAGAGTTCACAATAGTGGACATAGAGTTCTTCTTTGACCCAGAAGACCCCAACTGTTTCCTGTTGGAAGAAGTTGGAGATGAGACTTTAAGGCTTGTTTTGGCTGAAAGTAAGCTTCGCGGTTCAGAAGAAATAGTTGAGGTTACTGTTAAAGAAGCTCTTGAAAAAGGCTATATCAAGGTTCCTTGGCAAGCGGCTTTTATGGCACTGGCTAAACGTTTGCTGATGGAGTTGGGCGTACCGGCTGAAAAGCAAAGGTTTATTGAGAAACTTCCATGGGAGCGGGCACACTATTCCCTCCAAAGCTTTGACCAAGAGGTTTATGTTGACCGTTGGGGGTGGATTGAAGTTTCTGGACACGCCTACAGGACAGACTATGATTTAAGGCAACATATGCAGTTTAGCGGAACAGACACGAGGGTGTTTAAGGAGTATGAGAAGCCGTTAGTGAAGGAGAAAAAGGTTGTTAAGCCTTTGATGGCGAAGCTTGGACCTGCATTTAAGGGAGAAGCCCAAAAAATCGCTGAAATGCTTTCTGAGGCTAGCCCAGATGAGGTTGAAGCCTTATTTAAGGAGAAAGGCTATTTCATGCTTGGCAAACACAAGATCCTGCCAGAACATGTGGAAATCACAACTTGCAAGGTTGAGGAGAGGGGCAGACGCTTTATACCGCATGTTGTGGAGCCCAGTTTTGGTTCAGACAGGCTGGTTTATGTGACCCTTGAGTATGCATACCGCGTGAAAGACGACAGAGTGGTGCTAAGCTTTCCAAGGGACATAGCCCCAATACAAATTGGAGTTTACCCACTGGTGAGCAAGGACGGCTTGCCAGAAAAGGCACTGCAGGTTTACAAAATGCTTGTTGATGATGGCTTTTCAGTAGAGTATGATGAAGCTGGCTCTATTGGAAGGCGTTATGCAAGAGCTGATGAAGCGGGCATACCGTTGGGAATAACAATAGACTATGAGACTTTGAGGGACGATACTGTAACTATTCGGGACCGCGACACTTGGAGGCAGGTTAGAAACCGCATAGACGCTTTACCAGAACTCTTGCATAAATACTTCCGCAAAAAAATTGATTTTGAAGATTTGGGCACCCTTGTCAAGGAGTAGCGTTCGTTACCTTTTTTAATACTTCCACAATATTAATGCTAGAAAGCTCTACCACGGTTTTGCGGTGGGAAGAAACTTGGTGCTTCCAGCAGAAACAGAAGAACGCGTTAAACGAAGAGCGTTAAGTGTTTGCCAAGAACATCTAAGAAAAGTGTTAGACCTAACGCGAAAAGTTCCCCAGATGATTGAGTGCTTCATAAAAAATGACAAGGCAAAGGCGAAGCAAATCTACAACGAAATTAGAATGGGTGAGGAAGACGTTGACAATGCCAGACGCCTAGTCTCCCGCGAGCTTGCAGAAATAGGCGCCATACTCCTAAGCCGCGAAGACTTCTTAAGATTCACAAATTTGGCTGGGGAAATAGCCGACTTCTCCGAGGGAATAGCCTTCCGCATCCTCGAAATAATGGAGCACAACTGGAACGTGCCAACGGAAATAAAAAAGGACCTTTTGAAGCTCTCAGAAGCCACATTGGAGACTGTACTTAAGCTTAGGGAGACAATGATGGTTTTGGCATATGGTTCGGAAAAAGCCATGGAAAAAGCCAGCGAAGTCGAGTCTGCCGAACGCGCCGTCGATGAGCTTTACCGAACCCTAGAAATAAAACTGCTGAACAGCAAACTGGAAATCCCGGCGCTAATACTTCTAAGGGACATTCTACAGCTTTTGGAGGACTCTGCAGACAAGGCTGAAGACGCCGCTGACGCCGCAAGGGTCTTATCCTTCATAATGTAATTGCAAAGCGAAGGATAGCAGAATGCCAAGAAAAATACCAGTAGAGTTTATCGAAAACTTTCTTGTTGTTTGGAACCCAAGTGACGGCTCCGAACTCTACAAAATGGGTTTTTACGGCAAGCCACTTGGAATACCAAAACCCAAAATTCCAGAGTTTAACGTTCCATTAATCCTTGATTTGATGGAGGGCTTATACCTCGCCGAAAAGGGAATAATAACCGTTTACGAGGGACCAGAAAAAACTCGTGTAAGCCTAAGGAAACTGCGGCAGAAAGCCAGAACATTATATGACGAGTTTGACGAGAAATATGCTGTTTACCGCGACCTCCGAGACAGCGGGATGGTTGTCACGCCGGGAATAAAATTCGGGTGCGACTTTGCCGTTTACAAGCATGGACCCGGACTAGAGCATGCACCCTACATGGTTTCGGTTAAGAAGGCTGCATCTGAGCTGACAGCCACCGAAATAGTGAAAGCCGGAAGGTTGGCGACAACCGTGCGGAAAAGGTTCATAATTGCAGTGCCAGACTTGGAAAAGGGGAAAATAAGGTACTTGATATTTAAATGGTTTAAGGCATAGCCCTCGTTTTACCAGCACTTTCCAGAACTATTTGCAGAATTTCTTCCTCAAGGGTTAATCCTTCCTTCGGATTTTCAACTATTTTCCCCAATTCCACGCCTTCCTTGTTAAAAATTAGGATTAGGGGGATTTTGTCCACATGAAATTTTTCGACTTCTGGAGGTGATGGCGGAATGCTCCACTTTCGGCTAGGGTTCAGCGGGTCCCTCTTTAACCCTCCGAAAACTCTGACCTCCAACCCCGTGGCTTCTGATATTAATGCTAGTACTGGGATGTTTGCAGCGCAGTCTTTGCACCATTCCGCGGAGAATGCAACTACCACTATGTCGTTCGCGAGATTCTTTAATTTTTTAACAGCCTTATTATTCAATTGATACGTTATTTTCCGTTCTAGAAACCGCTGACGAAAGGACTCGCCGATACTCTCGATGTACTGGTTTACGGGCACTGTTTTCCGTCTGATTTCTTCTAGGTTGACTTCCATTTTATCCCGACATTATCGTCTGGTTTACAAACTCGCCTCTAACATATTGATGAGGATAAATTTTTGTCGCCTTGAGAACGCATCCTTCCGCTATGGTGACGTCGTCGGCTACTACTGAGATTTCGCCTATCTTTGTTGGTTTTCTTGCATTAGAGCGTATTGTCACGTGCCGCCCTATGATGCTGTCTTTTATCTCGGCTTTTTCTCCTATTATGGCTCGGTCCATTATTGCGGAGTCTTCTATAGTCACGCCGTTCTCTATCTTTGTGTAGTTGTCGATGCATGCGTTTGCAATGCGCACTCCGTCGCCAATCTCACAGTGTCTTCCAATCAAAACTGATCCTTCAATTTCGATTTTTCCCTCTTTAATTTTCCTTATAATTTCTTTTTTCCGCCTTAGGGATTCTGGGCTTTCACCCTGAACCCAAACCCTTGTCTTTTCGTCTATTCTCCCGCCAAAATCTGTTAGCGAAGAGAAATGTCCTTCAAGCATTTCCCTCATGGCTTCTAGGTAGCGTTTTGGAGTGCCAACATCATACCAGCTTCCCTTAAGAACATAACCATAAACGGGTCTGCCAGTCTCAATCACGTATGGGATAAAGTCGTAGCCAAAATCCAAGCGTTTCCGCTCTTTCATCAGCTTTTTAACACCCTTTTCTTTGAAAATTTTCCTTATTTCTGGGGAAACCATGTATAAGCCGGTGTTTGCAAGTTTTGATGGCACCTCCTTTGGCGTTGGCTTCTCCACAAACTTTCGGATTCTCATGTCCTTGTCTATGTCGGCTATTCCATAGCCTTCAACATTTTCAACTTCTCGTAGGGCTATTGTTATAACCGCCTCTTTCTCGCGGTGAAATTCGATAAGCTCTTTTAAATCCACATCAAATATGTTGTCGCCTTGCACCGCAAAAACGGGATCCTTAACATTGTAGTATTCTATGTTTATTCTCGCAGAGTCGGCGCTTCCCAAATCGTCTATGTTGGGCTGATATTTGATGTGCACGCGGGGAGTTATGCCATAACGGGCTGAAAAGCCATACCCAGACTCAAAGTAGTCGTGCAAATCCCTATAATTTGTGTAGCCCTTAACTCCAAAAATAAAGTTCCTTATGCCTTGTCGGGCAAGGGATAGGAGCGAAAACTCTATGAGGGGTCTGTTTAGGAGGCGGATGCACGCTTTGCTTGTTTCAGCTGTTAGGGGCAAGAGCCTTGTGGCTTTGCCTCCCACCGGAATTATTACCCGTAGTCTTTCTGGTTCATAGTTGTGACGCAAAAGCTCCACCAGCGTTCACAATGCTTATTATGGTGATGCGTATTAAACTTTCTAAAGGAAACGCGAATTTTATAACCAAAGCCAGTTTATTTTAGTGCAAAAGGCTTGACTGGCATGAACAAAATCGCTGGCTTCGCGCGTTTGATGCGCCCCATAAACTGTTTTATGATGGGTTTTGCGGTCATAGTTGGGGCTGCAATTGTAAATCCGAGGGAGTTGGCGGATTCGCTGGTCAGCCTTGTTTACGGCTTTTTTACGGGTTTTCTGTTAACGGCAGCAGCCATGGCTATAAACGATTACTATGATAGGGAGATAGACGCCGTAAACGAGCCTTCTAGGCCTATCCCAAGCGGTGTTATTAAACCAGTTGAGGCTTTGGCTTTCGCCTTTTTGCTTACGGCGTTGGGTTTGACGGCGGCCGTCCTAACATGTGTTGCCACCGCGTCTATCCATTGTTTCGTAACAGCCCTAATCTTTTGGCTCATTTCGGTGGCGTACGTCACAGCGGGAAAAAAGACAGGACTTTTGGGAAACTTTTTGGTCAGCGCTTGTGTTTCTGCCCCCTTTATTTACGGAAGCCTGGCGGTAACTAGAACCATTAAACTAAACATTCTGATTTTTGTCTCCATGGTTTTCCTCTCAAACACCGGGAGAGAAATAACCAAAGGAATTGTGGATATTGAAGGTGACAAAATGCGGAACGTTAAGACTTTGGCTGTGCGTTTTGGACCGCGAAAAGCTGCAATGATTGCGGCGGTTTTTTATCTGGTTGCGGTGGCACTAACCCCATTGCCTCCAATATTAAGCCTTGTTACGTTTTGGTTCATTCCGTTAGTGGCTGTAACGGACGCGGGGCTGGTGGCATCCTCAACAATGCTTTTAATGAACTATTCGAGGGAAAATGCGAGAAAAGTGAAAAATCAGGTTTTGGTGTGGTTTCTTGTAGGGCTAATCGCCTTTATCGTAGGAAGCCTATTTTAAGCACGGGTATCCGCTTATGTGTTTGCTTGTTCTAAAAGTTGGTATTAATAAGTAGTCAAGCCATTATTTTAGTTTAGATTCTGAGGACTGGTGTGAAGTGCCTTAATTGAAAGCTGAAGATGAAGGCAAACTTGAATATGCTCTCCGCGGAAAGGCGTGGAAGGTTTATTGGCTTCTATTAAAGAACGGACGCCCAATGAGCGTGCGGGAAGTCCAAAAAGCCCTACATTTTAGCAGCCCAAGCGTGGCACAACACCATTTGGAGCAGCTTCGTGAAATGGGCTTAGTTCAGAAACAGGAGGTTGGCGGCCACTATTATCTTGTAGGCGAAGTTAAAATTGGCGTGCTCCGCCACTTTGTGAAGTTGGGTGGGCTTCTCTTCCCAAGATACCTATTTTATGCGGTTTTCTCCACAACCTTCTATCTGACTTACCTAATACTTACCATGCCTAATTTTACACGAGAAAGCCTATTCCTCATAATTTTTGGGGCGATTATATTGGCAATATTCTGGTATGAAACTATACGTGTATGGTCGTTAAAGCCGTTCTAACAGCTGGAAGAATTGTACTAAAAATTAGGATAAAATAAAGGGAAACGACAATTTTAAAGTGGTGAAAACGTTGTTAAGAGAAGTAAAAAGTCGAACAGCGGTTTATGGATTAGCGGCTGTTCTTGTCGCTTTAATGCTTGGGGCTATATGCTACAACCTTGGAGTGCAACTAACAGAAAACCAAAATCAGCCAGCCCCGCAACCATCCCCCCAACCCTCACCAGAGCAAACACCTCAACCATCACCAGAACCTACGCCTCAACCGTCATCGCAATTTCTGAAAACCTTCTCATCATACCAAGAACTCCTAAACTTTCTAGTGAAAAATACAAATATTCTGGGGACTTACCCATTTTACGGGCCTCTAGATGTCAATGTTCTGGAGCAAGCACCTCCTTACCTAGTTTACCTAGGCCAAACGCCTATCAGAGAAAGTGCATATTCAACCACAAATGTGCAGGTAGCTGGCGTCGATGAAGCCGATATCGTAAAAACTGATGGCGAATACATTTACGCAATAGCCAACAAGGCTGTTCATATTCTAAAGGCTTATCCTCCAGAAAATGCTGCTTTAATTTCAAAAATAACATTTGAAAACAACACATACCCAGCTGGGCTATTTATAAGCTCTGATAGCAGTAAATTGGTGGTCTTAGGAAGCAAATACAAATTTCCACCATTGTCACATTATTACTACTATTGCTACTACGTTGATGTTAAAACTTTCATCTACGTTTATGACATCACGAACAAAAGTAACCCTCTCCTACTAAAAGACTTCACTATGAGTGGCAGTTATTTCAACTCAAGAATGATTGGAGATTACGTTTATGCAGTTATTAGCCAACCAGTCTACATAATCTATGATACGGTTATTCTTCCGAAAGTCTATTTGAAGGATGGAATCAGAGAGATTGAAGCCACAAAAATATATTACTCAAACGTGTCTGAGGACTACTACACCTTCACAACAGTTGCCGCCTTGAACATAATGAATGCAACGGAGGAGCCAAACACTTTAACTATAATGATGGGCGGAACAAGTAACCTATACGTTTCATTAAACAACATTTACATAACATTCCACCGCTTCGATTGGAAAACAACAATCTACAGAATAAGAATAGAAAACAGAACCATGAACTGGGAAGCCGAGGGCACAGTGCCCGGACGTGAAATTAACCAGTTCTCCATGGATGAATATGACAACTTCTTCAGAATAGCAACCACAAGGCGGGTTAACGGAGCGATTCAAAACGACTTGTATGTGCTGGACATGAACCTAACAATAGTCGGAAACATAACAAACATAGCCCCTAATGAAACTTTAGATTCAGCAAGATTCATTGGAAATCGTTGCTATCTCACAACATCAGTCCGACGGGTAGACCCATTCTTTGTGATAGATGTGGAAAACCCATATGCGCCAAAGATTTTGGGCAGCTTAAAAATTCCAGGTTTTACAAGGTACCTGCATCCATACAATGAAACACACTTAATAGGTGTTGGCAGAGACGAAAGTAACAAAGTGCAAATAATGCTGTTTGACGTGAGCAATGTCAGCAATCCAATTACGGTGGGCAACTTTACCGTTCCTGGGGAATATTCAGATACGCCAGTTTTGTGGGAGCATAAAGCCTTCCTCTTTGATAAAGCTAAGGAGTTGCTGGTTATTCCATTGTCCATCTATGACTACTCGAAAACCTCCTTCTGGCAGGGAGTCTACGTATTCAACACAACAAATTGTGCGCTTGCGTTAAAGGGGAACGTCACACATATAGAGGGTGTTGGCAGCGCGTGGGATTACACCTACCAGATTAAAAGGGCCTTGTATATTGAGGACATGCTTTACACGGTTTCTGAGGGGAAGCTGAAAATAAACTGGCTGGAAGACCTTTCGACAAAAGGCGAAATAGTCTTCTCCTAAAATCCCTACTCTCCCCTTTTTGGCTCCATATGAACCGTGACTATGGTTTCCGTGAACCTTCGTTTTATCCCGTTCTCAATTTTTGATGCGACCTTGTGGGCTTCCTCTATTGTTATTTGGCTTGTGAAACAGCAGTCTATGTTTATGTAGCGTTTTCCACCCACAATATATGTGACTATCCGCTTAACCGAGAATACTTGCCGTAGACTTTCGGCCGTTTTGTATATTACTTGCTGTATCTCTCTTTCATCCACTGCCGGTCCCCGCTGTTTCGCGTCAAATGGTTCGATGTGGACTGTCACGTTGCCTATGTTTTCCAGTTTTTCGCTTAGCCTACCCTCTATCTTCTCAGCAAGTGCGTGGGCTTCATTTAAGGACAAGAAAGGATCAACATACGCGTGCAATGTGATATAGAGTTTGCCATGAGAATAAACAACGTTTACTTCATGAACCTCTTTGACACCTTCAACTTCCCCAGCCAACTTTTCCACAAGTTTAGGGGTTGGCATTTCCTTTTCTGGCGGTTCCACGTGGATTAGGACTTCAACGTTTCCCAAGGCTTTTTTTAGCTTATCCTCCACTTGTGATGCCAACGCGTGGGCTTCCTCCAGCCCCATGTAGTCTGGAACTTGTATTGTGGCTTCAACAAAGGTTTTGTCTCCAGCCCTTCTAACCCTTAACCCTTTAACTTTTGAAGCGCCTATTGTTGAGGCTATTTCCTTTCGCACTTTGTCTGCAACATCCCTTGCGATTGCGTCGCTTAACTCCATTCCGCTTGCTTTGACTAGCCTAATGCTTAGGTAGCCTATGGCGGCGCTTAGAACGAGAGAAGCAGCGGCATCTGAAATTGGAAAGCCTATTGTTGCAAGCCCGAAGCCTAAAAGGGCGATAAGGGTTGAGCCGAAATCTGCCAGGGCGTGGTAAAAGCCAGCCTTTATGGTTACACTTTCCATTTCAACGGCACGTAACACCTTAATCCTTAGGATATCTATGCAGAAGGTATATCCTATCGCCGCAAAACCGGCCAGCTCCCACTCTTGGTTTAAGGGTTCGCCATATAGCAGCCTTTGAACTGCCCTAATGGTTAAGAAAACAGCTGTGCCAAAGAGTATGACTCCGCCAATAAGCCCGCCTAGCGGTTCAATTTTCTCGTGCCCATACATGTGCTCCTCGTCTGGCGGTTTAATGGAAGCTTTGGCTGCCACTAGCAAAATGAACATGCTTACAGCGTCTAGTAGAGCGTGCATGCCGTCGCTTAAGATGGCTAGGCTGCCAACAGCCAACCCCAAAACAACCTCTACAATTACAACGCTGGATATGGCGAGGGCTGAAATTTTTAGGCTTCTAAGCCCTGTCTCTTTTAATGGCAATATCCATCAAGTAGACTGCCTAACACTCGGGATTTAAGGATTGTGAAGCAAGGTTTAGCAAAACATTTAAAATAATAGCTATGCATGATTATGTGGGTATTAAAGTGCAAGGTGAACGCTTTAACCCAGCAACAAAAACCCCATAAAATTTTCACCCAACTTGTTAGACTGGTTTCTCGCGGACTTTTTGAGGGAGGCACTAAACAATGAGTGTAAACGACATTCTAGATGGAAAACTAACAGAAAACGAAGTTGAGATAAAAGGCTGGCTTGTAAACAAGCGCTCAAGCGGCGGAGTCCAATTCCTAATAGTCCGAGATGGAACAGGCTTCATACAGGCAACTATCCACAAGGACGAAGTTTCGGCAAAGGTTTTTGAGGATGCTGAAAGGCTGACTCAGGAATCCTCCATCATATTGAGGGGGGTTGTTAAGGAGGATCAGAGGGCGCCGGGGGGCTACGAGATAAGGGTCAAGGATTTGCAAGTTGTGCATTTAGCGGAACGTGAATATCCATTGGCGAAGAAGGAGCACGGCATAGACTTCCTAATGAATTATAGGCAGTTGTGGATTAGGAGCCCTAGGCAGATGGCCATACTAAGGATTAGGGCTGAAGTTGTAAAGGCTTGCAGAGACTTTCTTGACAGCCGAGGCTTCGTTTTAACAGACGCCCCAATTTTCACGCCAGCAGCAGTCGAAGGAACAACAACTCTTTTTGAAGTTCCATATTTTGGTGAAAAGGCTTACTTAACCCAGAGCGGACAGCTTTATGTTGAAGCCACAATAGCCGCCTTCGGAAAAGTCTACTGTTTTGGCCCAACATTTAGGGCTGAAAAGTCTAAGACGCCGAGGCATTTGACAGAGTTCTGGATGGTTGAGCCTGAAATGGCTTTCTGCGACTTTGAGGAGAACTTGAAAATTCAAGAGGAAATGGTAACCTACATTGTCAAGACTGTTTTGGAGAAGCGACGGAGGGAACTTGAGACTTTAAAGCGGGATATTGCGCCCTTGCAGAAGGTGGAACCGCCCTTTGAAAGAATAAGTTATACAGAGGCTATTGATATGCTGCAGAAGGCTGGCTTCCCAATACAATGGGGAGAAGACCTCGGAGCACCCCACGAACGGTACATTTCCCTCCAGTTTGAAAAGCCAGTTTTCGTCCACAGATATCCAGCCAAGGCTAAAGCCTTCTACATGCAGCCAGACCCAGAAAACCCAGAAGTCGTACTCTGTGCAGATTTAATGGCGCCTGAAGGCTACGGCGAAATAATAGGTGGAAGCCAACGCATCCACGACTTGAAACTGCTGGAAAAGCGCATTGAAGAGTTTGGCTTGCCAAAACAAGCCTATGAATGGTATCTAGATCTGCGAAGGTATGGTTCAGTGCCGCACTCCGGCTTTGGACTTGGAATAGAGCGCACAGTCATGTGGATTTGCAAACTAAAGCACATTCGAGAAACAATACCCTTCCCAAGAACGCTGACACGCATATACCCGTAAAGTTTTAGCCTCTTGCTATTCCCACCTCCAAACTTTCCTACCCATGAAAATTTCCGGGAATATTAAAAGTCCCCAGCTAGCCACTCCAGCAACATATGCGAGGTCTGTTAGGCTTAGACCTGTCAGATGAAACAACTGCTGTGTTATTGGTATATAAGTTATTCCAAGGGTTAACGCTACAGATGCCAAGTCCGCTATGACAAAGAACTTGTTTTCAAAGGCTTTTCTGCCCATTCTCCAAACGCTGCGCTTCTCTGAGCGGCAGTTCCAAACGACAAAGAGCTCAAATAATGCGGCCTGCACGAAGGCTGTTGTGGTGGCTTCTCGATAAGTAAGCTGCCTTGCTACCTCATCAATCGTCCCATCGGGGCGAATCCATGGGTGGGATGGCCAAACATAATATTCTAAGCAGAAGACAAGTATCGTTCCAGTGGCTTGAAGTATGAATGAGGCTATTATAAACGCTCCCATCCCATGAAGGATGCCTTCCTCAGGTTTGCGTGGTGGCCTATCCATAACGTCGACATCTGGCGGATCTGTTGCGAGGGCCACTGCAGGAGCACCGTCTGTTACAAGGTTAATCCACAATATCATTGCTGGCAAAAGTGGTAGCGGAAATAGCTCGGGTGAAAATATTCCGCCAAGAATGGCAAAACTTCCTATAACTAACAGTTCATCAAAGTTGCATGAAATGAGAAAACGGGCATACTTCCTTATATTATCATAGATAACTCTTCCCTGCTCCACAGCCTTAACAATTGTTGCAAAATTGTCATCCGTCAGAACAAGGTCGGATGCTTCCCTTGTAACGTCTGTCCCGCTTATGCCCATGGCCACACCAACATCCGCAGCCTTAACCGCTGGCGCATCATTGACGCCATCACCGGTCATCGCCACTATGTGACCTTTCTTCTTCAATGCATTGACAATTTTCAGCTTGTGTTCAGGCGAAACTCGGGCGTAAACGGTCACTTTTTCAACAATCTCCTCAAACTCCTCGTCGCTTAGCTGGTCCATCTCGGCACCAGTTAAAACAAGATCGCCTTCTTTGTATATTCCAACTTCTTTCGCAACGGCTATGGCTGTTAGCTTGTGGTCGCCAGTAATCATAACCGTCTTTATACCAGCCTTTTGACATTTCTTGTTGGCTTCTATGGCTTCCTCTCTCGGAGGGTCTATCATCCCTTGGAGACCTACGAAAACCATTCCTTTTTCAACAGTTTCAGCCTCATACTTCGTCATGGTTTCCGGTAAACGCCTATACGCCATGCCCAGAACACGCAACGCATTGCCAGCCAGCTTTTCGTTTATTTCTAAAATCTTCTTCCGCTTCTCATCTGTTAGCCTTTTCTCCTTGCCTTCCTCAAATATGTAAGTGCATCTTTCAAGAACTACTTCTGGCGCGCCCTTCATGTAAGCGTGCAATTCGCCTTCAGGAGTTTTGTGGATAGTGGTCATTCGTTTTCTTTCAGATGTGAAAGGAATTTCACCAACCCTTGGAAAACTTTTCTCTAAAGCCTCTTTTTCAAGTCCAGCCTTGGCAGCCGCAACTATTAGGGCGCCTTCTGTTGGGTCTCCAAAAATTTCCCACGCATTGTTTTGGTCGTTTTTCCTTAAGCTGGCGTTGTTACATAGGGCTCCTATCCGCAAAACCAGTTCAAGACTTCCTTCTGGTTTTACCGCGTCTTCGCCTACGCGGAATTCTCCTTTCGGCTCGTAGCCAACACCCGTCACTTCAACAAGTTTTCCGTCAACATATATTTGGCGAACAGTCATCTCCCCTTTTGTTATTGTCCCGGTTTTGTCAGAGCATATGACCGTCACCGCGCCAAGGCTTTCGGCAGAGGACAACCGCCTCACAATGGCGTTGCGCTTCGCAAATTCTCTTGCACCTAAAGCCAATGCAATGGTGACTATTGCTGGAAGCCCCTCTGGAACAGCAGATATCGCCAAGGAGATTGAGGACATGAAAGCTTGAATAAAGCCCTCAACTTCAAAGTGCATCTTCATTATTACCTCAAAGGCCTCAAGAGCAAAAATCAGTACACAGACGGCTACCACAACTTTGGCTATTTTACTCGCAAACCTGTCCAGCTTCTTCTGAAGGGGTGTTTCCTCCTCCTCGGCTGTTTGCACCATCTCAGCGATTTTTCCAAATTCCGTATTCATACCAGTGGCGGTTACGACCGCTTTGCCCCTACCATAAACTATGTGGGTGGCGGAGAAAACCATATTTCGCCTTTCAGAAACTGGCGTGGACTCCGGCAAAACTGCCAATTCTTTATTAACTGGCGTGGACTCCCCGGTTAATACAGCCTCGTTCGCCTTAAGTTCAACAACTTCTATTAGGCGAGCGTCCGCCGGGACATGGTCACCCTCCTCTAACGCAAGGATATCTCCCGGAACCACCTCACTTGCAGGAACAATAATCTCCTTTCCATCCCTTATCACACGAGCTTTAGGCGCAGCCAACTTTTTAAGGGCCTCAACAGCCTTTTCAGCCCTATATTCCTGGACAAAGCCCGTTATTGCGCATAAGAGGACTATGGCGCCTATGGTTATTGAGTCTGCGTAGGCCTCAAGGAACTCGCCGCCCTGCAACATTTCATAGTATCCAACAATTGCTGAAAATATGGTTGCTGCGATCAATAATAAGATGAATATATCTTTAAACTCGTCCAAAAACATGTGGAAGGCTGTACGCCTCTTCACCTTCTTAATCTCGTTAGGCCCATACCTCTTAAGCCTCTCAAGGGCTTCTTGCGAGGATAAACCTTCACGGTTAACTCCTAACTCTTTTAAAACTTCATCAACTTCCATGGCATGCCAAGGCTTCGACATCCAGCGCCCTTCCAATTTTAATGTAAATGAGACATGCAACACCCTACTTATAAAATTCTCTGTTCACAAGCCATCCAAAACACGAGGTCATAAAAAGGAAAATGGGAGTTTTAAGCAATCAGCAAAAGGATTAGTGGAGCAAAGACCTCGGCTACCAGCGACATCACCGTAATCATCGTGTTCAATGATGGCCCAGCCGTATCCTTGAACGGGTCTCCAACAGTGTCGCCTGTAACAGCAGCCTTATGAGCCTCTGACCCCTTCCCGCCATGCGCCCCAGACTCAATATACTTTTTGGCATTGTCCCATAAGCCGCCAGCATTAGCCATGAATAGGGCGAAGATTATGCCCGTAACAATGCTTCCTGCTAGGAAGCCAGCCAAAGCCTCTTTTCCAAGCACTATCAGCGTTATTATTGGGACTATTATGGCTAGTAGGCATGGTAGCATAAGTTCTTTGATGGCTCCCTTTGTGGCTATGTCCACACATTTAGCATAGTCCGGCTTGGCCTTACCCTCCATAAGACCCGGAATCTCCTTGAACTGGCGCCTAACCTCCTCAACCATTCTTTCGGCGTTTCTTCCAACCGCCAGAATTAGCAGAGCTGAAAGTAGCGGAGGCATCATTCCACCAAGGAAAATGCCGGCAACAACTTCGGGTTTCATCAAATCCAATGTGGTTATGTCAACCAAGTGGGCATAAGCCCCAAAGAGCGCAAGCACTGTTAACGCTGCAGCGCCAATGGCGAATCCTTTCGTTATAGCCTTTGTGGTGTTGCCCGCAGCGTCAAGCCTATCAGCAATTTCAATAATCTCCTCGCCTAATCCGGACTGCTCAGCTATGCCCTTCGCGTTATCGGACACAGGACCATAGGCATCTGCGGATATAGTCATCCCAACAGTTGCAAGCATTCCAACGGCAGATATAGCTATTCCGTAGAAAGATGGAATACCAAACGCGTCTGCAAGATACCATGCAGCCAGAGTAGCCACGCAGATGCCGATTATTGGTGGAACTATGCTAACTATTCCATAAGAGAAGCCTGTAAGGATATTTATTGCTGCTCCTGTTGTAGATGCTTGAGCCACCTTTTGTGCTGGTCCTCTATCTATGGATGTGAAGTAGTCGGAAGTTATTCCAATAATTACTCCGGCAGCTAATCCCGCAACAGTAGGCAAGAAGACTCCAAGCCACTTGTCGCCTAAACCAGAAAAGTACGTGACCAAGAATAGAAAGACAGCGAAGAGGATCCACGTTGCAAAAGAGCCACGGTTAAGTGCAGCCCCAGGATTGCCCTTTATGCTGAGCTTAACAACAAAAGCGCCAATTATTGAGGCAAAAAGTCCCACAGCAGCTATTATTAGCGGCAACGCCACCAATGCGCCTAAATCAGAGTGAAGAAACGCTACCTCTGCGCCAATAATCATTGCGGCCACAATGCTGGCGATGTACGAGTCTATTAAGTCGGCACCCATTCCAGCGACATCACCAACATTATCTCCAACGTTGTCAGCTATAACAGCTGGGTTCCGCGGGTCATCCTCCGGAATCCCAAGCTCAACCTTCCCAACAAGATCTGCACTAATGTCAGCTGTTTTTGTGTATATGCCTCCGCCAGCCTTCGCAAAAAGTGCCAAAGCGCTAGCCCCAAAACTAAACCCCAAAACAATGTTTGCAGCATCTTCAGCCTTCCAACCTAAAACCACATTGTAAATATAGAAAAGTAAACTGATACCAAGCAAGGCTAAACCTACAACGAACAGTCCCATAACTGCGCCGCCATAGAAAGCCACCGGAAAAGCCTTCTTCAGCCCTTGTTTTGCCGCATTTGCCGTTCGAACGTTAGCCTCAACAGCAGCCATCATCCCAATATAAGCAGCAACAGTGGTGCAAACCGAACCAAAAATGTAAGCCAAAGCTATGCTTCCGCCGTAGGCAATGCCTCCACGAATTGTGTAGAGCACTCCGAGAACAGCTGCCATCACGACAACGAAAACTGCCAATGTCATGTTCTGCCTTCTCAGATAGGCTTTTGCTCCCTCCTTTATGGCGTTGGCAATCTCCCGCATACGTTCAGTGCCGCTTTCTTGGCTTATAACATACTTGTATAGGTAGCTAGCCAAACCGACAGCAGCTAAACCAGCTATGGGCGTAATATAAAACCACTCCATATACTGACCCCTATCAGCCGCTCCCTTTTACAAACCGTCAGAAATGAAACCCCAAGCTTATAAATTTACTGCAAAACTAGAGGGAGGTAGTGTATTTGTAAAGCAAAAACAAGCACAAATATGACCTTTTACTGGCAAATTGGCGCCGGGGAGGGGATTCGAACCCCTGCGAGCCCGAAGGCCCACTGGCTTCCTTGTCAAAGCCCCATTTTAGGCTCTTCGGCGGATCTCGAGGCCAGCGCGTTAACCACTCCGCCACCCCGGCCTTCAAAGGGTTAAGAAGGATTTTATTCTAAAAAGGGTTTATGCCTCAAAAGCGACGGATAAAGCCACTTCTTGCCTTCAGCCCGTTTCCTTTCATCCCACTCGTTTAGGATTTTCACTGCTTCGTTAGCCACTTTTATGGCATTTTCCTCGCCTTCGCCCGGTTTGAATTCACCAGTGCATCGGTTGGCATAGACCGCACAGACCGCCCCAGCCCTTAACCCGTAAAGATTCGCAAGTGTGTAGAGGGTGGCTGTTTCCATTTCAAAGTTGAGGACTCCGGCTCTTTGCAAAGCTGGGAGTATGTTGGCTGTTTCTGTTTTTGTTGGGCGGTTCTGCCCAGCATAGAAGTCTGATGTTGTGGCTGTCACGCCCACATGATAATTGCTTATGCCAAGGCTTTCAGCAGCCTCAATTAGTGCCAGCAAAACTTCATAGTTGGCTGTTGCGGGGTATTCTGGCATTATGTAACAGTTGCTTGTGCCGTCAAGGCGCACTGCGGCTGATGAAATAACGATGTCACCGCATTTTACGTCCTTTTGAATGGCGCCAGAACTTCCAACGCGGATGAAGGTGTGAACGTCTATGGCTGAAGCCTCATTAACAACTATCGCCATGCACGCCGGTCCAATACCGCTGGAAAGGGCGGATATTTGAACACCCTTATAAGTGCCGGTGAAGCTCCGAAATTCTCTGTGGCATGAAACTTCTTTGGCTGAATCCCAAAACTTGGCTATTTTTGGAACACGATCTGGGTCGCCTGGAACCAGCAAATACTCTGCCAAATCGCCTTTCCCACACGCTATGTGGTACTGCCTGTCACTTGCTCTGGTTTGGTGCATATAGTTACCTCTCAATTTGCAATCTTTTGGGCATCGCCAAGTCCGCTATGTCAACACTATGCTCATATATTTGATGGAGAGTTGAAACTGCCGCCAGAAGATGAGGCATTACTTCGAGACTTTGGGCCTTGGTGCTTTTTTCAATCGTTGCTAAGGCCTTTTCTATTTTCTCCCTCATGTTTCGCACATCTTCTGCCAAGCCAGCATCACCAGCAAGGAAAGCCTTCAAAGCGTTCTCGTGTGCCTCAAAACAGAGCGCATGAAATTCAACAATTAGCCTTTTCAATGCTTCATCCAGCTTCGATCCCTTCAACTCTGACACTTTAAAGGCTGTGCGCACACACTCATCTCCAATAGTTTCCACAAGGCTTGCCACTAAACGGTAGTCAAGGCATTCGATAGGCTGAACCCCAAGTTTTTCGCTAAGGCTTGGATTCTGAATGATTGTCCGCAGAATTCGGACAAGAAGGAAATAAAGCCTGTTAACCTCCTCGTCACGGGCTATCACACTTTTTGCCATAGACAAATCGCCATCAACAAGCGCATTCACAACATCCCTATGCATACCCACAACAATTGAATAGCCCCTCCTCAGAATCTTCTCAGGCGGAAAACTGGAAGGCTCCAGCAAACACTGCAAAACAATCTTAGAATAGTCCTCCTCAACTATTTCGAGGCCCACTAAACGACTAGCTGTTTTCTTAACACTCTCGCGAACCTCAAGGCTTATGGGCTCCTTGCCCTCCACACGGATAATGTCAAATCCAAGCAAATATTTACCAATAATTTCACGGCTTAAATATGGCCCAGGCTTTAAAACAATAGTGCGAGGGGAGGGAACCGCCCCATATTCCGGGTCTATGAGAAGTTTACCATCACTAGTCTCGTTTACCGCCACAACGGATCCACGTTTCAATCCGTACCGTTCAGCCCAATCCTTAGGGATGCAAACAAAAAAAGTACCACTTGGTGTCTGTTGAATCTTGCGAATCGCGCCCAATTCACATCACACCATAATACATGCACAGAGGCACGTATTAACAGATTTAAACAAAACTTCGATATATAAACCTAAGCATGAGTGTTAAAATTGAAAGGCAAAATTATAATTGGTATAGACCTAGCTGGAAAAGAGGAAAACCCGACAGGATTTGCAATTTGGCGAAACAAAACCGTGGAAACATGCTTAATTTACACGGATAAGGAAATTTTGGAAAAAGTATTCAGCGCAAATCCAAAAATTGTGGCAATAGATGCTCCGCTGAATCTTCCAAAAAGTGGGATTTTTAGAAAAGCAGACAAGGAGCTCATCAAAAAGGGTTACCGCGTTTTTCCACCTGGCTTGCCAGCCATGAAAAAGCTAACTCTTCGGGCAATCGAGCTAAATAGGTTAATAACAGAAAGGGGCATACAGACAATAGAAGTACACCCCACTTCAACAAGAAAGGCTCTGGGCATGCCGACAAAAGATTGGGAAAAAATTCAAAACATCCTAAAAAGCGTAGGTCTAGCTGGGTCTCTAAGCGAGCATAGGTTAACGCCACATGAGATAGACGCTATAACGGCAGCCCTAACGGGCTATCTTCACATGGAAGGCTTAACAGAATCTGTAGGCGACCATGAGGAAGGCTACATCATAGTTCCAATAAAGCAGGATTGGAGGGAGATAAGGCTGTGAGCTCTTCGGAAAAGCTTCAAAAGGCTGTGGAGCTCACCATAGCAGCGGGATACCAGCTCAACAAAGAGGCTTTCGAATTCCTAAATGAGGCGTCCATAATCGAAGACCCCGTGGAAATTGTAAGCAAAGCCTTAGCAAAAATAGAAACTTTAAAGGACAAGCCGCTTTTTATCGAACGGAGCTTTCTAGAGGAGCTTGTAAAAAAGCCTGAGCGCATCGAAGCCAATAGAGTGGAGCCAAAAACAGAACATATTACAGTGTCAATGCCCCTTCAAGAGCAACTAATGCAACCACAGTTAATCCTTGAAGGAAAAAAGAGTTTTTGCCCTTATGCAAAAGAGGTGGAAGCTGAAATCAAGGTTATTGAGGACGAGGGCAGCAAGCTCAGCTCAAGCGGAACAATAGAGGATTACCTGGAATATTTCCGGGACAGGTTTAAGCGAATTGAAAAGTTGCTGAGGCAAAGAATGGACGTGAAAGGCGCGGTTTCAATTGCTGACGTACTGCATGCCCCTCCCAACACAAGGCTTAAAGTAATTGGCATGATAACAGAGAAAAGGGAAGCAAAACAAAAAGTTCTACTGACGATAGAAGATTTTAGTGCAAATGCCACTGTTCTAGTGCCTCAAAACGCTCCGCCTGACCTTTTGACCAAGGCTAGAACGCTTTTGCTGGATCAAGTTATTTGCGTAAGCGTGGTAAAAACTCGAGGAAACCTATTGATAGCTGAAGACATTATCCTGCCAGACATTGCCCCTAAAACTCAAAAAAAGGCCCCTGTTCCAGTTTATGTAGTGCTAACTTCAGACATGCACGTGGGCAGCACAAAGTTTCAAGAACACCTTTTTAACAAGTTTATTTCGTGGCTTAATGGCAGGTATGGAAATGGGCAAATGCAGGAAATAGCCAGCCACGTGAAATATGTTTTGATAGCTGGCGATATTGTTGACGGAATAGGTGTCTACCCCAATCAAGCCAGGGAACTCGCAATAAAAGACATTTACGGGCAGTATAGGTTAGCTGCAAAATTCATAAAACAAATCCCAGATCACATCGAAGTGATAATTATTCCCGGAAACCACGACGCTCCAAGAAAGGCTCTACCCCAACCCCCAATATCCAACGCTTTTCTCGAAACCCTACAGGACGCAAGCAATGTCCACTCCCTCGGGAACCCATGCCTCATAAGCCTCCACAACGTTGAAGTGCTCATGTATCATGGCCGAAGCCTCGACGACATAATATCCACAGTCCCCGGGATTAACTATACTCAGCCCGAAAAAGCCATGACCTTACTTTTGCAGTGCCGCCACTTAGCACCAGTTTATGGTGGAAAAACGCCATTAGCACCAGAAAACAGAGACTGCCTTGTTATAGAGCGCGTACCCGACATTTTCCATGCAGGGCACATCCACACGGTCGGGCACACAAATTATAGAGGCGTCACTATTGTTAACTCCGGTTGTTGGCAGGAGCAAACAGAATACATGCGAAGGCAGGGGTTCACTCCAACGCCGGGCTTAGTTCCTGTGGTAAATCTCCAAACATTAGATGTTAAAATAATCTCTTTTGCTTAAGAAAGGCCACGGGCGATTAGCCTAACAACACGGAGGGGTTCCGGCACCCGGCCGCAGACGGCAAAACCCGTTATAAGACGGCTAGCCCACTCCACCTCAGCGCCAACAACCTCAAAATATAATGGGGGCTCTTCAGCAAAAACCCTCACCTCATGTATTGGGCCTAACTTTTCGAAAACTTCCCAACGTTTTCTCCAATCTCTAAAGTGCCGAATTAGAGCCTGTTTTACCGCCTTATTGTCAGGTTTTGTCCTAGACACAACAACAATTGGTTTGCTAACCTCTTCATAGAGAACTACGGGGTCTATGATGTTAAAGCCAGCAAAGGACACCCCAGCAAGCATAACCGCCTCAAAATCCCATTGATTTAGTATGTTGACAGCCTTTTCCGTTGCATCAAAACCGTCAACAGTTATTCTTTGGAAGGCCACATCCTCAATTTTCAATCCCTTAAAAAGGACGGCGGCTAAAAGGGTCTTTTTCGTAAAGCCTTTTACAAAGCTTCCATCTTCAATTCCTACTACCCGCATCCTTTGAAAGGCATTTGGGCTCATAATCAATCAATCGTCCAAGCCTACTGTCATTAGAGAAGGCTTCTCTAATAAGGGTGCGTGTTACCTCCATGCGGATCTTCTTCGTTCGTCCATAACGACCCATGCTAACAACTTGCGCATTCAACAGCCCTAAAGCATCAAGCTCATTAACCAAAGTGCTTACTCGCCTCTGGGTTAAGGGCGTTACAGCCAATTCGCTACAAAGCTCATTATACACCTCATATATTTCTCCGGTGACAGCGCGGTAACCATTCGCCTTAACAAGGTGGTAGACACTCAACATTACAAGCTTAGAGTGCAGCGTCAAATTTGCCAAAGCATCAACAACACGATTGTGCTCTATAAGTCTCTCAGCCTCACGTACATGCTCCTCTGTAACAGTTTCCACACCTTTACGCTCAGCAACCTCACCAGCAACCCTAAGCAAATCCAAAGCCCTCCGAGCATCACCATGCTCAGCGGCAGCCAAAGCCGCACAAAGGCTAAGGGCACCTTCACTAAGGGCGCCCTCACGGAAAGCCATTTGCGCCCGCTCAGCCAAAATGTTCTTCAATTCAGCCGCATTGTAGGGCCTAAAAACTATTTCTTCCTCACTTAGCGAGCTTAAAACACGCGGATCCAAGAACTCTTTTAAGCGCAAATCGTTGGATATGCCAATTAAGGAGACTTTGCTGCTGGCCAATGTTTCATTTATTCTTGTAAGCTCGTAAAGGAGAATGTCGCTTCGGGCTTTTACTATGGCATCCACCTCGTCAAGGGCTATAATCAAGATCCTCTTTGCCCCCTCCAAGCCATACTTAAACCTGTCAAAAACCTCGCCCAAAGAAAGCCCAGTGAAAGGAACTGTTAAGTTAATGCTATGGCACAGGCTTGAAAGCACCCGATACTCTGTTCCAGCTAGGCGACAGTTCACGTAACAGAAACTCACAGGCGCCCCAATCTCCTTTGCTTTTGCCCCCAGACGACTCAAAACATACTTTGTCACAGCTGTTTTGCCAGTCCCTGTCTTCCCATAAACAAAGATGTTGGAACAGCGTGCGCCCTTCAAAACAGGCGCTATGGCCTCTCCAAGCCTTCGAATTTGATCTTCGCGGTGAGGAAGCCTTTCAGGCAGATAATCATGGCGAAGAACTTCCCGGTCCTTAAATACGCCCACTGTATTACAGAATCTATTGAATACCTCGTCGAGTATACCTACATCGTTCATGAACTGCCTCCTTCCTCCTAATTCATTTTTAACTGTAAAGTCGTGTACGCCCTCTACATTATGAGTATTAAGATAAGGTATGTCGTACAGAAAAGTGAACAAGCAGCAGAAAAATCCTAAAATTTAATGGAAAATCTTGCAGAGAGAAAAGGGGCACCCCTTCGCTTCTTCTGGAAAACTCTAAATAGTGTTAGATAATTTCTGTTTCTTTTCTTTAAAAAGAAAATACTCTGAAAGGTTAGTTTGGTTGCAAAATAAAAAATGTTCTCATAGAAGTTTTTAGACCTAAGTTGAAATTGTTTATCAGCCAACTTTTATTCCAAACTTAAAAGTTCTCTTTTGCTTTCCAGTGGAAAATGTGGGGTTGCCCCGTACATCTTATCATACTAACAAACTAGGCGGGGTGTTTGTAACATTTCCTTTATTGTACCAATTTTGTTGAAGCGTTTAAAGTTGCCGCTATTGTTGTTCACGTTTTGTGAAAACCTTGTGAAGTTTAGTTGGCTTTGTTGTTTTTTCTTCTTTAATTTCCGTAATGTTGCCGTTTTTCTGTTTCTTCTTTGTGAAAATGCCACCCCTCACTTTCTATTGGAAATGGCAAGTTTAAGTCGCATTTTTTCTATTTGCACGCGAGAGTTTTTCTGTGAAGTTTGTGATTCAAAATCTTTGCAAATTAAGCTTCTTACATAATTCAAAGTTTAAAATGAGCTTTTTCAATTTTTGATTTTCACCGTAACAGCTATATTTTGTGAAGTGCAAACTTGTGAAAAGACTGTGTAGGTGCCATTAGTAGTGCCAGCGAGGAAAATGCGAATCGAAGTATTCGACAGCGAAGGTAACAAATATAGCATAGCCTTTGAAGGGCAAATCACACGAGATAAAGCCCTTCGCCTATTAGACTTGGTAGAATTGTTAGGCGGGGTTTCATCAAGTGCGGCAAACCCTGGAGTTAATATTTCAACTGTTGAGAAATCAAAATATGATAAATTGTTGGCTGTCCTTCATAGGCACTTTCCAATAGTTTGGTTCACATCAAAGGATGTTCAAGCGGCTTACGAGCAAGAGTTTAATGAACCTATAAGCCTTAGCACGGTAGCCACTTACCTTTCCAGAATGGCTAATAAAGGAATGCTAATAAAGGCTGGTGCTTTCAATCGCCTCAAATATAAAATTGCACCAAGCCCCCCGCAAGTTATAGTAAAGCATCATATGCCAAATGAGGAGTGATTCTTTTTCTAAGTGGCTTCTGTTTCAGCCCTCTTCAAAAGGCGCTCCATTTCCTTCTTTAAACTATATTTGAACGGGATTTTGCTTGAATCTCTTTCCAAGTATCCTTCTTCGTAGAGCTTCTTCATAAGCCTGGCTGTGTGTTCCCGGCTCAACCTGATTCTCTCCTTAATCTCCGGGGCTGTTTTTGGGCCCTCAGCAGCTAACATCTCCAGCACTGCCAGCTCTGTTTCTGTCAATTGTGCTAATGCCTTTTCCCTCTTTATGGGTATGGCTGTTTCAATCCCTAGTTCAGGGGAAACCGACACTTTTTGAGTTTTTTCCTCAATAACTGAAACTTTAGCGAGGATCTCCTTATGTGACTCGGTGATGTCACGTGCCTGTTTCTCCACATCACTTAGCCTCTTTAGCATTTGTTCCCTTTCTTTCAGTAACTCCTCTGCCTTGTTTTCCAAGAGTTTTAAACGGTTCTCCAACTCTTTAACAGCCCTTGATGCGTCGCTGCTCTTGGAGGAGGCAGCCTCAACCTTATAAGAGATGGTCTGCAAGGTCTCTGCTGCCCGTTTAAGCTCCCTGCCAAAACTCAAGATTATATCGCTGAACGATTCTTTAGCCTTCTCGTATTCCTTCCTAATCTTAACAAGATTCCTATAATACTCAACAGCAGCGCCAACAGCCACAACCAAAAACATACAGGAGACGAGGATCAAAAGGTCAATCACGTGATGCACCCCGTGACTTTTATGTAACACCCTGTGATGCTATAATCATGTTACATCACATATCACAGTTTTAACCATCAGGGAACATTTAAAGATTGCGGTTTTATGAAAACTATGACGTCACACGTCACAAGCTTCTCGTACGCGGAGCATGATTTTGGTGAGGGAAATTAACTCTTTTTTGCCTTCTTTGGGTTTTTCAGCCTTTTTTTGCTGCCCTTTTCTATTTCGGACAGGAGTGTGCTTCTAGTGTTATGTGATTTGTGATGTCACGCGAGGCCTTCCGACGGATTTGAGAGCATTTTTAAGCTGCTTTCAAGTTCCTCTCTTAGCATTTTAAGGAATTTTACTTGTTCTTCTAGTTGTTCGGTTTTGTTTGGTAACTCTTTGTGGGCTTCTATGTACTCCTGCAGTTTGTTTGCAATTTCAATATACTGGTCAAGGGCTGTGCTTTCAAATATTCCTAAATACCCTAAAAGCAGTACTGTGTAGATCGCCTTTATCACGTTTTCTTGGGCCTGTCTTAATGTCCTGTTGAAGGCCCCGCGGCTTATTTTTGCCTTTGTTAGCCGTAATCTGGCTTTTTCATCGTATTTTAATGGTTTGCCTGCAATATTTTCAGCTAAAATGTCTATTAACAGTGTTTCTAGTTGCGTTTTTGTTAAGTGGCTGTTTTTTGCCAGTATTTTGACTATAGGGTCTTCTAAAGACTTTTTTAACCATAATTGAACGCTATTCTTTAACATTTCTACTTTACCTTCATGGTTTATGCTTGTTGAATACACTTTTGTATACAACGGCCTTTAAAAGAATTGTGCTCCTCGTCAAAATACCGCCTTTTAAGTAGTAACTATTATATGCTAATCTGCATAGCACGTAGTGAGGAGAGCGTTTGAAGTTGTCCTTTAAGGCAGCTGAGCGCCTAAAAAGCATAAAGCCCTCCGGAATTCGCCGATTTTTTGCTGCAGCCCAAGAAATTCCAAGCATTATTAATTTAAGCGTTGGGGAGCCGGATTTTACCCCACCGATGCATGCTTTAGAGGGAGGTTGGAAGGCCACACTGGCGGGTAAAACACACTATGCTCCGACTAATGGCATTCCGGAACTTCGAGAAGCTTTGGCAGAGAAGGCATATAAAGAATATGGCCTCGAGTATGACCCAAACTCTGAAATATTGATAACTGTTGGTGCGACAGAGGCGATTTCCCTCGCCCTAATGGCACTGGTTAACCCCGGTGATGAGGTGCTTATCCCCAATCCAGGATTTGTGTGTTATGAGCCCAGCGTTAGACTGGTTGGTGGTGTTCCCGTCTCGATCCCATGTTTGGAGAAGAACAAATTTAAGCCCACCATTGACGATGTGACGTCACTTATCACTGGAAAATCACGTGTGATTATTTTGAACTATCCAAACAATCCAACAGGAGTTGTTCTTTTGCGTGATGAGCTTGCGGAGTTGGCAAAAATTGCTGTTGACCGTGACTTAATTGTGATTTCCGACGAAGTTTACGAAAAAATAATTTACGATGGAGAAGAACATCACTGTTTGGCGTCATTTTCAGGAATGCGGGAGCGAACGCTAGTTGTAAATTCGTTTTCTAAAACTTATGCCATGACTGGCTTGAGGATTGGCTGTGTCTATGGGCCTAAGGAGCTTATAGCCCCCCTTTGGCTTTGCCACCAGTACTTTGTTGCTTGTGTGGATACTTTTGCGCAATATGCTGCGTTAGCAGCCCTAAAAGGGCCCCAAGACTTTGTTAAAGGCATGGTGGCTGAGTTTGATAGGCGGAGGCGTTTCGTTTTCAAAAGGCTGAATGAAATTGGCGGATTTGACTGTGTTCTCCCGAAAGGTGCATTTTATATGTTCCCTAGCATAAAGGCTTTTGGCATGTCTTCAGAAGAGTTCGCTGAATTCTTGTTTAAAGAGGCACGTGTTGCTACTGTTCCAGGCTCTGCTTTTGGCTCTTATGGTGAAGGCTACATTAGAATTTCCTATGCCGCTGCCTACGAACAGCTGGAAGAGGCTTTAAACCGCATAGAGAAGGCTGTGGGAAAGCTTAAGGGCTTTTTTTAAACTTCTTCTGCCTTTTCCTTTAGCTTATCGAAGAGTTCTGGGCGCAAATCCTTCAATGTTGGGACAAAAGTTTCCACCGGCTTGATGTCAGCATAGTTTACTTCGCCCACCACGAGGTCTTCTTCATCATACTTCGCCTTTGTAATGATCTTTCCGTTTGGGGCTATTAATCTGCTTCCACCCCAGAACTGCAACCCGTCTTCTACTCCTACAAGATTAACATACGCTAAGAACGCTGTGTTTTCAATAGCCCTCGCAACTGTTAGGGTTTCAAAGAATGCTTTGCGAATGGCTGGTGAGGCTGAGATACAAACGATCATTTGTGCGCCTTCTAATCGTGTTAGCCTGCAAACTTCTGGGAAGAATATGTCATAGCATATGATTAGCCCAATTTTCCCAATGTTCGTTTCAAAGGCTCCAGCGTGATAGCCTGGCCTAAAATACCTTTTTTCCTCGAAAACGCTGTGGGTTGGAAGGTACATCTTCCTATATTTACCGATATAGCCTTCTGGTCCCACGAGAACTGCGGTGTTATAAATTGTTGCTTGTGTTTTCCCGCTGATTTCCGGCATTCCAAAAACTATGTGGGTTTCATGCTTTTTGGCGATTTTTTCTATGGCATTTGTTGACGGCCCCGGAATTTTTTCTGCCAACTCAAAAAGCTCGTCCCTTATGATATATCCCGTAAGTGAGAGTTCAGGGAAAATAACAAGGTCTGCACCTTGCTGTTTTGCTTCGGCGGTATATTTCTCCATTTTTTGTATGTTTGCTTTTTTGTCTCTCCTTTGGCAGCTTATTTGGGCTAGGGCTGTTAAGAATTTTATTTTCACACCGTTCCTTCCTTATTGTGTGAATGGCATTCTAAAGTCAAATCCAACGGTCCTATATTGAAGTTTTGTTGTTAGGGGCATTCTTCTCTTATGTTCCATTTTTAGCCATCGCTCTTTCACCTTTTCTACTAGGTCCTTTTGCAAGCCAAGTTGCTCCGCTATCTCTTCTGTTTCCATGAAATGCTCCAGCCCATATAGAATGAGGTCTAATGTTTCATATTTTATCCCTAATTCTTCTTCTGCTGTTTGTCCAGGCCACAATGTTGGGGATGGTGGTTTTTCCACGATTTCTTTTGGTATGCCCATGTGCTCTGCGAGTTTTTGCACTTGGGTTTTGTATAGGTCCATTATTGGGGATATATCTGCCGCCACGTCTCCCCATTTTGTGAAGTAGCCCATCATGGTTTCTGATTTATCGGAGCTTCCGCACACTATTAGGTTTAGCCTATTGGCGTAATAGTAAAGGTAGAGCATCCGTGTTCGGGCTTTTAAGTTGCCCTTGGAGAGTTTGTCTTCATAATCAAAGATTGGTATTGTCTTCTTAATTGCCTCCAAAGCTGGTGTGATGTCTATGGTTTCCGTTTTCAGTTTGAACTTTTCTGCCACAAGTTTTGCGTGTTCAATGTCTTTAGGATTATACGTTTCCTTTTCAGGAAGCATAAGTCCCAAAACTTTGTCTCCTCCGATGGCTTTTGCGGAGAGCGCTGCCACCGTGCTGCTGTCTACTCCGCCAGAAAGCCCCAAAACTATGCCTTTAGTCCTCGCCTTTTCCACATAATCCCTTATGAAGCGCGTTATCTTCGCTTCTACTTCCGCCCAGTCCAGCTCTAAAACTGATGGTGTCAGTTTCAAGGTTTTCATCCTCAATGTTTATGGGATTAGGCAAGTATTTAAGGACGAAGATGGAATAATGAATAGGTGTAGCCTTAAACACTACGAGTGAAGGATTGATGCATGGGGCGTAGAAGGCGGAAAGTCGTCCGCATTCCAAAGAAACGTTTGCCAAAATTCTTCTCTTGCCCCATTTGTGGAAAGGCGTCAGTTCGAGTCGAAATGTTTAGAGATGAAGGAAGAGCAGTTGTGAGCTGCGGCAACTGCGGTGCAAAGGAAGAATTTCCAGTTAAAGGTGCCCTCGGCGAGATAGATGTTTACTGCATGTTCACTGACAAACTCTATGGTGGAATAAAGAGAATACCCGCCCCAGAAGTTAAGGAGTCATCATAAAAGGATGGTTAACGCCTTGATAGGCGCCGTTGAAAAATATTTGCTCGATAAAATTAGCTCGGAAGGGTCCATCCATATAACTCTTATAGACCCTGAAAAGGTTACGCCTTCCCAAGCCTCGGCAATTGCCAGAAAGGCTAGGGCAAGTGGGACGTCGGCAATAATGATAGGGGGCTCCACCTTCATTTCGGCTAAACATTTGGATGATGTTGTTAAAACGGTTAAGCGGGCTGTAGATGTCCCTGTAATCCTTTTTCCCAACAATGTAACCAGTATAAGCCGCCATGCAGACGCTATATGGTTCATGTCTCTCCTAAACTCCGTTGACCCATACTTTATAATTGGAGCGCAAGTTTTAGGTGCGCCATTAATCAAGCGATACCACCTTGAGCCAATTCCACTGGGCTATATTATTGTTGGCGAGGGTGGAACCGCTGGCATTGTAGGGAAGGCGGTTCCAATACCCTATGACAAGCCAGAATTAGCTGTTGCCCACGCGTTGGCAGGACAGTATTTGGGCATGCGCTTCATCTATCTCGAGGCTGGATCTGGCGCTAAGAAGCCAGTTCCAAAGGAAATGATCCATGCTGTGAAGAAGAGCATAGATATTCCCTTAATTGTTGGCGGGGGAATAAGAACACGGGCGCAAGCGTTGGTAGCGGCGTCGGCTGGAGCAGACATCATTGTTACTGGCAATGTTGTTGAGAACGGGCAGGTTAAGGACAAAGTTTCGGAGATCGTTGAGGGTTTAAAGAGCTGTAAAACGTAACCATCCCCTAGTGTTGCAGATTCTTGTACAAAACTTGATAGTTTTGGTGTTTTAAGGTGATGGAAGCTTTGCCTTCTACGTGTTAGAAAACAAAAATATGCAACCGCCTTTAAATGGTGTACCGAGTGGTTGATTGGGCATTCAAATGAGCAAGTCCTATGAGAAATATGTTGAGGCTTTAGAGGAGCAACTCGAAAGGTTATACAGTATAGCTGCCAAAGCTCGAGAGAAGGGTTTGGACCCTGAATATAAGCCAGAGTGTATGGTTGCAAGGGACATGGCTGACCTTGTTGAGGGGCTTGTTGGTCCTAAAGGTGTTGCGGAGAGAATCCGTGAGCTAAGCACTAAACTTTCAAGAGAGGAGCTTGCCTTCAAAATCGCCGAGGAAATTGTTTATGGAAAGTTTGGGCATCTGGAGCCTGAGGCTGCTGCTGAACAGGCTATACGCACAGCCTTAGCTATTCTTACGGAGGGGGTTACTGCAGCACCAATACAAGGCGTTGCGCAGGTTAAAATTAAAACTAACCATGACAGGTCGAAGTATTTGGCTATTTATTTCGCTGGCCCAATCCGCTCTGCTGGTGGCACCGATCAAGCGCTCACGCTTATTATTGGCGACTTTATTCGTAGGATTCTTGGGCTTGACCGTTATAAGCCCACAAAGGAGGAAATAGCCCGTTTCATCGAGGAGATTAGGCTTTATGAGCGGAGTGTAAGCCGCTTCCAATATCATGTTTCAGATGAAGAGTTGCGTAAAGCGCTCCAATGGTTGCCCGTGGAAGTAACTGGCACAGAATCCGACCCTGTTGAGGTTTCCTCTTACCGAAACCTGCCACGCATTGAAACCAATAGAGTTCGGGGCGGAGCGCTTCGGGTAGTTAATGATGGAATTGTTGGGCGGGCTTCAAAGGTTTGGGCTATAGTGGAAAAATTGGGTATTCAAGGCTGGGATTGGCTTAAGGAAATTCGGAAGATGTCTGAAAAGAAGTCTGCCGGCTTCATGGACGACATTGTCGCTGGGCGTCCCATATTCTCGTTTCCAGCTAAACGTGGCGGTTTCCGCTTACGCTATGGAAGGGCTAGGAACACAGGGTTAACAGCCGTTGGCATCCATCCAGCCACGATGCTTGTCCTTCAGGGTTTCATTGCGGTGGGCACTCAACTCCGCTTAGAGCTTCCAGGGAAGGGCGGCGTTGCCGTGCCGGTTGACACTTTAGAACCGCCAATAGTGAAATTGAGAGATGGTTCAGTTGTGCGTGTCACCATGGAAAACTTCAGCGATGTTAAGGATAGAATTGAGAAAATACTGTTCTTGGGCGACATTCTTGTAAGTTTTGGAGATTTCCTTTATCAAGGCAAGAGTCTTGTTCCGGCTGGTTATGTTGAAGAGTGGTGGGTTAAAGATTTAAGGAAAGCCATTGCCGAAAAGTTTGGAGGAGATGTTGAGAAGGCGGCGGCCGCCACTGGAGTAGCCAGCGGGAGGCTTAGAGGTTTTCTGGAAGACCCGTTTGTGAATAAGCCTACATGCAAAGAAGCCATAGCCCTTTCGTTGAGTGTTGGCGTTCCGCTTCATCCAGCCTTCACATTCTTCTGGTCTAATTTGGGTTCTGTTGAGGAGCTTAAGCTTCTTAGGGAATGGCTAGCTGCGGCTGAGGTGAAGTATGATGAGGGGGGTTTCGCCTACCGCATACTTGGCAAGATGGATGAGCATGTTAAGAGGGCTTTGGAGGCTATATGCTTACCCCACAAGGTCTCGGATGGCAAAATAATTGTTGACGGGGATGACGCTTGCGCCTTCGCCTTCTGCCTTGGCATCAAAAACTCAAACAATGATTTCCATCAAACTGCCAATGTTTTGGAGGTTATCAGAGGACTTTGTGGCGCGGTTGTTAAGGATAAGGCTTCAACTTTTGTTGGCGCAAGGATGGGGCGCCCAGAGAAAGCCAAGAGGCGGGAAATGAAACCTCTAGTGCATGTTTTGTTCCCCGTAGGTTTGGCTGGAGGTTCCCAAAGGGACCTTTTGGAGGCTGCCAAACGCGAAAAAATTAACGTGGAAGTTGTCAAGCGGAAATGCCCATCATGTAAAACAAGCACCCTTGGGATTAAGTGCCCTACATGTGGTTCTGAGACTGTTCTGGAGTATGTTTGCCCCAGATGTGGAAGAACCCTTAACGGTGATGATGATTGCCCAGTTTGCAAGGTCTCCGCTGTTCCCTATGGGCGGCAAGATGTTAACATTAAGGGGTTGCTTGATGAGGCATGTGCCCGCTTGGGGGTTTCGGGGCTGAAGGTTTTGAAGGGTGTTAAGGGTCTAACAAATGAGACTAAGACCCCAGAGATTCTTGAAAAGGGCATTTTGCGGGCAAAATACGACTTGTCCGTTTACAAGGATGGCACAATACGCTTTGATGCAACAAACGCTCCGTTAACACATTTCAAACCGTCTGAAATCGGGGTTTCCGTCGAAAAACTTGTCCAGCTTGGTTACACAAGCGATGTTTATGGCAACCCCCTAACAAGCCCAGAACAAATATGTGAACTGAAAATCCAAGATGTCATCATTCCGGTTAAGTGTGCAGAATGCCTTGTGCACGTAGCAAACTTTGTTGATGAACTTCTAGTGAAGGTCTATGGACTGCCACCATACTACAATGTTAAGCGTGTCGAAGACCTTGTTGGGCACATAGTCATCGGCTTGGCACCCCACACGTCTGTCGGCATTCTTGGTCGAATAATTGGCTTTACAAGTTTGAATGTTTGCTATGCTCATCCAATTTGGCACTCTGCCAAGCGTAGAGACTGCGACGGCGACGAGGACGCCCTAATGCTTGCACTAGACACGCTGCTAAACTTTTCAAGGGTTTTCCTACCAGCCCAAATTGGCGGCATAATGGACGCGCCTCTTCTGTTAATCCCCACCGTTAATCCAAGAGAAGTGCAAAGGCAAGCCCACGACTTTGACGTGGCTGGCGCCTACCCCTTAGAGTTTTACCAGAAAACCTTGGAGCGGACGGAGGCAAAGCATGTAAGCCAACTAATAGACCTTATTGAATATCGCTTGGGAACAGAAGCGCAGTTTGAGGGCTTCCGCTTCACAGTTCCCGTTTCAAACATCAATATGGGGAATGAAGAAAGCGCCTACAAGCGTTTCAAAACTATGGTGGAAAAACTCAACGGGCAACTGGCTCTTGCGGAGAAAATTGAGGCTGTAGACGCAAGAAAAGTAGCCCTAAAAGTCTTAGTGAAACATTTTATCCGCGACATCTCTGGAAACCTTCGGGCATTTTCGATGCAGGGCTTCCGCTGCAAAGCTTGCAATAAGCGTTTCCGCCGCTTGCCACTGCGGGGCAAGTGTCCAATATGCGGTGGAGAATTAACCTTAACAGTCTATAGGGGCGGAATAGAGAAGTATCTTGAGGCTGCCGAGCACATAATTAGGAAGTACAATTTGCCCCGCTACTATAGCCAAAGGATTATGCTTGTGAGGGAGGAAATTAACTCGCTCTTTGAGGGTAAAAAGCCTAAACAAATTAGCCTAACAGACTTCGCTTAAAGTGAAACCTTTTCTACTCCTTCATTGCAAGATGTTTTTGATGTAGTTATGCCCCGTGTAGAGTATCATCCCAACGCTTACCTCACAGACTTTAGAAACGTTAAGCTTGGGTTGAAGGCGCGAACCCTAATACTAAATTTTCTGGAGAGGGCTTCTGCAGACGCAAAAACAGTTGCAAAAGAGACCGGCTTGCCCTACAACGTGGTTGTTCATCACCTGAAACTTTTGGAAGCAAGAGGAATCGTGAAAAGGGGAGGCAAACGCCCCTCTGTTTGGGCGTTGACTGGGCTTGGGCAAAAACGTTTAGGCTAACTCATCAGAAAGTGCATTGACACGGTGAGCGCCTACATTTTGGGCATTTTCCATCATATTTGCCGAGGGCAGCCTTTTCCAAGTTCACATCCGTTATGTTTGCCAGCGAAGCCAACCAAGCGATGACGTCCGCAAACTCGTTTTCTAAGGCTTTTTTGTCCTCTGCTTTTAGTGCTTCGCCCAGTTCCGCCACTTCTTCTACTAGCCATTCAAAGGTCTTTTCCACACCCCGCTGTGAGTCTCTGTGGAAGTATAGGGTTCGCATCATCTCCTGAAACTCGTGTATATGCATTTTCGCAACACCAGCCAATTGGGCTTATGCTGCTTTTAGTTTTTAAAGTTAAGTAAGGCTTTCTGCCCTTTCGCTGTTATATGAATGACTTTTACGCCTTTCCTTTCTAGATGGGCGGCTATAAATCGCCTATGACAGTATTTTGGGTTTGGTTCCATGCACATTAGGCATGTCCTTTTTTCGGAGGCGATTTCGAGAAGCCGCTTTATGCCTTCTCTGAAAAGTTTGGTTCGCATATGCCTTTGGTATCCGCCTTTCCGGTAGCCTCCCAGCTCTTTTCCAAGCCATACGTATTCTATTCCGTTTTCTGGCAGCCACTTCTCCATTTTTTCTTTTTTGAAGTGTTCAATTTTTGATGTTGGGAAGTGGCGAATATCCGCCACCACTTGTATTTCATGTTCCTTTAGCAGTTCTAGGAAAGTGTTTATGGAGCGGTTGCTGTGTCCAATAGTCCAGATGGTTAGCTGTTTTTCCATCGATATGCCTAACGGATTTTTATGTATTGGTAGGCTTCTGTTGCGTTCTCGAAGCAGTAGTGCACCTTCTGGTAGTCTTTTCTGAATTCTGCAACGTCAGCCGCCACTTTTTCTGGTGGCTCCTTGTCTATTACTACGCGTTTTATGAATTCTGCTATTTCTACCATTTCTGACTCCTGCATTCCAAGCCTTGTAACCTCTGAAACTCCCAGTCTTATGCCGCCTGGATGCTGGAAGTGGCGTCCCTCTTTAATGTCCCATGGCAAAAGGTTCCTGTTGATTATTATGTTCGCCTTTTCCAAGGTCTCTTCTATGGTGCCTCCATCGCCATACTTTGTTATGTCAATTAGGATCACATGGGATTCCGTGAACCCTTTATGCTCGGCCAAAACATTGAAGCCTCTCTCATACAAAGCTTGGGCTAAAGCCTTCGCGTTCCTAATAACTTGGCGCGCGTACTCCCTTCCAAACTCAAGCAGCTCTGCAGCCGCTATCGCCACACCAGCCACTGCATGCAAGTGGTGGTTGCTCACCATTCCAGGGAAAGTGGCTCGCTTTATTTTTTCAGCGTATTTCTCCCATGATATGACTCCGCCATGCTGGGGTCCGAAAAACGTTTTGTGGGTGCTAAGGCTTACAACATCTGCGCCTTCCCTTAGCGGGTCTTGGAAGCACTTTCCAGCAATTAACCCAGCAACATGGGCAGCATCATAGCCAACAGTTCCACCAACCGCGTGTATTGTGTCCGCTAGCTCCTTTACTGGATGGGGGAACGGGAAGACGCTAGCCCCAAACATCACAAGTTTTGGAGGCCTACCCTCAGCTGCAAGCTTCTCTATCCGCTGCTTCGCCTTATCCACATCAATGTTTAATTCCTTATAGTCTAGGGGCAAGTATTCAACCACTAAGCCGTGAACCGCCCCAGCCGTGCCTCCAAGCTCCTTCTTGCCCATTGTGATGTGCCCGCCGCAAGGTATAGACAAGGCCATCATCACGTCGCCCGGCTCGGTAAAAGCCGTGTAAACAACAAGGTTTGCCACAACTCCAGAAATGGGCCTTACATCCACAAATTCTGCGTCAAAAAGACTCTTCATAAGCTCAATGCATTTAAACTCAACTTGGTCTATGAAGCGGCATCCAGCGTAAACCCTTTCTCCAGGCCAGCCTTCGGCGTATCGATTTCCAAAATCTGTTGTTAATGCTTCGCGCACCGCTGGGCTTGGTATGTTTTCGCTTGCTATTAGGGGGATACATTCCCGGAACCACGTATGATGCTTCTGAAGAATGTCCAACACATACTGATATTCTTCTCGCGGCGTCGGCATTAACATACCTCGCTCGATTATCGCCCTTACCGAAATAAAACTGTTTTGAGCGGCGACGCAAGGTTAATAATGGAGAAGCCCGCATGTTAAAATGCGAAAGTCACGTGGAGATAGCTCTCTATGAGCAAGAAAAAGAAGAAAAGCGAGTCAGCGCCAATGCCGGCTGCAAGCGCTGGATTGCTGAGGTTTTTTGAAGAGGAGACCGAAGGCGTTAAAGTGAGACCAGAAATTCTAATAGCGGCAGCTATAGCCCTAATTGTGGTATGTATTTTGGCGCGTTTGTTTTTCTAGGCTTGGCGGCGAGAAGTCGAGTGTAAAACTTCTATTCTCTGAACCGAATTTAGGTGGATGAATATTTCGCTGCGCTCCTCCCTGCTTGCAACTTGCGGAATGGGCTGGGCAATTGTTGCGCGCAGAACTATGGCTTCAGCGTTTGAAAGCCATATGCCCGCTGGTTCACGGGTTACTGCTGTCAAAACCCCTTCAAAACCGTATGAAGGGTCAAGGATGACGCGGACGCTTTTCCCTAGGTTTTTCTCAAGCATGTGGAATATTGTTGGGGGGAGAGTTTGCTCCGGCATAGCACCAGCAAAAACTTAGAGTGCAGTTCGAGGATAAAACACTTGCTCTTCCAAATAACAATAAGTGCAACCATAAGGCTCATTCAATTTTCCAAGCCTTATCATTTTCAGAGGATTTATGCAACACTTTAATATGCCCCTTTACCTCTTCAAAACTCTTTGAGCGGGTTTGCGTGACTAACAACGCCTCTTTCAACGAGTATCTAGATAAAGCAGCTAGGCACTACTCACTGCTTTTCAGACTTCCAACATACAAAAGGGTCGTTCTACTTCTTTTTGTGCTTTGTGTGGTCTGTGGTCTTTTGCTGGCTTTTAGTTTTGCCTTCTCACCCTTTGGGCTAATCTATGGGCTACTCTTGGGTTTTGTGCTTTTTTCCGTAACATTGCTGGTGAACAATCTCTTGGCACTGTTTGTGTTAAAGGGAGACCCCATTTACGACTTAAGGAGAACTGCTGCCCTCTCCCTATTCAGTTGGGTTTTTTGGCTCCCTTTCATCGTTATGGGCTGTGTAGCGGCTTTTTTAACCGGTTTTCCTTTCTGGTCGGTTGGACTTTGTCTTTTGGGCTTTGCAGCTGTTCTGATATTCCGCATTATCGCCTTGTACTCAACTTCCTCCATGAATTTTTCGCGCTTTTTGCTAGCCTCCGTTCTTCCGCCTTTTCTGTGGCTAACCCCATTCGTGTTTTTATGGTGGCTTAATAATGCTAACATTGTGGCCATTTTGGGATTTTCGGTTATCGCATTAGCTATCGCTTTCGGTTCAAGTTTCTCCTTCATCTCTGCCTTAAATCTTGTTGGAAAGCGATCTGTTGGCGAACAAGCGATTTCCATTTTTAGGGCTTTTCTGCTGAACTGGGTTGCGGACTTAAACGCCCCTTTTGAAGTTTTCCTTGAAAAGTTAAGCGAGGAACATGACGTTGAGGTTTCAATGGTACGCTTTGATGGCTTAAAATCTAAGACGTTCATCGTCGTTCCATCGGTGCATCCCGGGCCCTTCAAAAATATTGGAAGTAGCCTTTTGCCTTTCATGCTTAAAACGGCTTTGGAGCAAAAATTTGGGGGCACTGCATGTGTGCCACTGGGCTTGCTGGGCCATGAGCTTGATGTAGCCTCTCAAAGCCAACTCCAGAAAATAATTGTTGGCACCCTTGAATCAGCAGACTTTGAAGCGAAAGAGGCCAAAGCAACTCGTTTCATTAAAGTCAGTGATGGATTGGCTACTGCTTGTTGCCAAATATTTGGGAAAACAGCCTTAATCTCATTTTCTCTCGCTCCAAAAACCACAGAAGACTTTCCGCAAGAACTAGGTAAAACTGTCCGTAGGGAGGCTGAAAAACTGGGCTTGAAGTCTTGCATAGTCATAAACGCCCACAACAGCATAAACGGCGTTGTGGATGCACAAACCGCGTTAGATGCCTTAAAACGTGTTGCGGTTGCTTGCTTAAAAGAAGCGGTCTCCTTGCGCACTGCTTCATTTAAGGTTGGCACAGCCAATATTGTTCCAAAGGATTTCAGCCTTAAGGATGGCATGGGCCCAAGCGGTATTACAGTGGTGGCTGTTGAAGTGGGTTCTCAGAAAACTGCCTACGTGGTTATTGATGGGAACAACATGGTTTCCGGCTTGAGGGAAGAGATTTTGGACATGCTTAAGTCCATGGGATTTGCTGATGGTGAAGTCTTCACCACGGATACACATGCTGTTAATGCTGTGACATTCAATGAACGTGGATATCATCCGGTGGGCGAGGTTATAAGTCATGAGAAGTTGATAGGATACATAGCTGAAGCTGCAAAGAACGCATTAGCCAGTATGGAGCCAGCCAAGTTTGGATATAAGAGCACGCTAATCCCAAAGGTGAAGGTTATTGGGAGGAAACCATTAGAAAAATTATGCGGGCTCACAGACGATGCCCTCCAGACTGGAAAGAAAATAGTTTTTCCCTTGTTTGGCGCAACGTTTCTCATTTTAATGCTGACTTTAATGTTGATTTTACCCCATATTTAGCTAAACACTAATAAGGGGAGCCTCCCAAACCTCCAATTCTCGAGAAGGGTTAGAGGCTTGCTTAAGGAAATTAGGATTCATGGGAGAGGTGGACAAGGCGCTGTAACCGCTGCACAACTATTAGCTCACGCGGCTCACATTGAGGGCAAGCACGTTCAAGCATTTCCATATTTTGGGGCTGAACGCAGAGGCGCCCCAGTTAAAGCCTTTGCCAGAATAAGTGACGCCCCCATTCTTCTTCACAGCCAAGTTTACAACCCAGATTATGTAGTTGTTCTAGACCCACAGCTCTACAAAATAATAGATGTTACGGAAGGTCTCAAAAAGGATGGAATAATAGTTATGAACACAACTAAAAAGCCGGAAGAGTTGGGGTTTAAGGGCTGGCGGGTTGCCACTGTAGATGCAACGGGTATTGCCCTTGAACTGAACCTTCGGGTGGCAGGCTTACCCGTTGTGAACACTTCAATTTTGGGGGCTTTTGCCGGAGCAACAGGTGAAGTTCGTTTGGAAAGTGTTTTGAAAGCCATTAGGGAGAACTGGCGGGGCAGTGCTGGGGAAAAGAATGCCCGTGCCGCTGAACTTGCCTACGAACGCCTAATTAAGGGATGGTGAAGGGATGGGTGTTCCTAAATCACGTAGAGATATGCCCATCACTCCCATATCTTATCCGACCCTCGGGAGCATGGGTAAAACTGGGTCTTGGAGAACCTTCCGCCCCGTAATAGACTATTCAAAGTGCACAAAATGCACGCTTTGCTGGGTTTACTGTCCAGATGCAGCCATAACAAGGCGTGAGGATGACTCGCCAGAAATTGACTATGACTATTGCAAGGGATGCGGCATATGCGCAAATGAGTGCCCAGTTAAGGCGATAACCATGCAGAGGGAGGAGGAATAATGGCACAAATAGTTATCGACACGGCAAATCACATTGCTGGCTACGCCGCTAAAGCTGCAAGAGTCAAAGTGGTTGCCGCCTACCCCATAACCCCGCAAACAACAGTTGTTGAGAAAATCGCCGAGTTTGTTGAAAGCGGCGAAATGGACGCCGAATACATCCGTGTGGAATCCGAGCACAGCGCCATGGCGGCATGCATAGGCGCTGCAGCAGCCGGCGTCAGAACGTTTACCGCGACTTCGGCTCATGGTTTGGCTTTGATGCATGAGGCTTTGCATTGGGCTTCTGGCTCCCGCTTACCCATTGTTATGGCTGTTGTTAACCGTGCCATGGGTGCACCATGGAGCATCTGGCCAGATTTCAGTGATTCACTTTCGCAGAGGGACACCGGTTGGATTCAGTTTTACTGCGCCGACAACCAGGAGGTTTTCGACACCATTATACAAGCCTACAGATTATGCGAGGATGAGCGAGTCTTCCTGCCAGCAATGGTCTGCTTAGAAGGCTTTATCCTATCCCACACATATATGCCAGTGAAAATCCACGACCAGGAAGAGATTGACGCTTTTCTGCCTCCATACAAGTCTGGGTGGATTTTAGACGTGAACAATCCATTTTCTCATGCCAATCTGGTCTCGCCTGAATGGTACATGGAGTTTCGGTACATGATACAGGAGGCTATGGAAAACGCCAAGCGGCTAATACCAGAAATCGACAAGGAGTATGGTCGACGCTTCGGCTTTCAATATGGCGGTCTCATTGACAAATACAAGTGTGAGGATGCGGACTTAATCATCTGCACGATGGGAACGATGGGTTGTGAAGCAAAAATCGCCGTTGACAACCTTAGGAGGGAAGGCCTAAAGGTTGGAGCTGCGAGGATAAGGGTTTACCGTCCATTCCCCGTTGAAGAGGTTAGAAAGCTTGCCGAACAAGCAAGCGTTATTGCCACAATAGACCGCCACATATCTTTTGGGATGGAAGGCTTCCTTGCATCAGAAATTAAGGCTTCACTTTACCACGTGGAAGACAAGCCTCTACTAGCCGGCTTCATAGCTGGCTTAGGCGGGCGGGACGTGACATTCAAAACCATCGAGGAGATCGCCAAAAAATCGCTGAAGTGGATGGAAATGGGAAGGGTTGGAAAAGAAACTGTATGGGTTGATTTGAGGGAGTGAAGATCCATGGTTACAATTAAAGAGTTTCCGAAAGAAGAGTATCTGCTTAAAGGACATGCGGCTTGTGCTGGATGCGGTCCATCGATAGCCCTCCGTCTCCTCTTCAAAGCCCTTGGAAACAAGGTCATCATGGTTGTGCCGGCATGCTGCACCACAGTTATTCAGGGGCCATACCCATACACTTCTTTTGCTGTTCCCCTTCAGAACATGCTTTTTGAGGCTACTGGTGCCACATGTTCGGGCATAGCAGCAGCCCTAAAGATCAGAGGTCTGGAAGACATAACAGTGGTGGGGTGGGCTGGTGATGGAGGAACGGTAGACATAGGCATACAAGCCTTATCTGGTGCTGCTGAACGGGAAACCAACTTCATTTACATATGCTATGATAATGAGGCTTATGGGAATACGGGGCTTCAACGGAGTGGTGCCACGCCTTATGGTGCTTGGACGACCACAACGCCCACAGGTAAGAAGGAGCGGAAGAAAAACATGCCCCTAATAATGGCAGCCCACAAAATACCATATGTTGCCACCGCATGCCCCTCTTATCCAGTGGATTTCGTTAACAAGTTGCGGAAAGCCAGAGAGATTAAGGGAACGAAGTACATTCATGTTTTGGCTCCGTGCCCAACCGGTTGGCGTTACGATACCAGCAAAACAGTGGAGATTGGGCGGCTTGCTGTTCAAACTGGTATATGGGCTCTTTACGAGATTGAGTATGGGAGGTTTAGGCTTAACCCCCCAAGCGACCGCCTAATTGACAAATCAAAACGCAAACCTGTGAGAGAATACTTAGCTATGCAGGAAAGATTCCGCCACCTAACAGAGGCTGACATTGAAAAGATTCAGCAATGGGTTGACGAAGACTGGGAATACTACCAAAAATTAGCCTCAAACGAGTGTGTCTGATTCAACCCCACACGGAAAAATATAAGAACTCCAGCATAATAATGATACCATTACATAATTGCCGCCACAGAGTTTAGATGTCGTAAAGGAGGTTGAATATGTCAGAGGAAAAGCCTAAAAAGGCTGCAAAAGAGGAAAAAGCCACCAAACCGGCACAGGCAAACGAGAACACGGTGCTAATCGGTAAGAAACCAATAATGAACTATGTGGTCGCGTGCCTAACCTTCTTCAACTCCGGCGCCCAAAAAATTGTTGTGAAGGCTAGGGGGCGGGCGATTAGCAGAGCTGTCGACACTGTTGAGTTGTTGAGAAGGGCTTTCGTGAAAGACTTGCAGCTGAAGGAAATTAAGATAGGCACAGAGGAAGTCATCCGCGGCGAGGGACAGAAAACCAACGTTTCAACCATCGAAATAACCGTAGCAAAGCCATAAAAGGCTTGTAAACACCACCACTCCAAACATAAAACTGTGCAGTATTGCCAGCTGACTATTTTATACTGTAAATGACGCTTTTCCAGGGCGAATTACAGATAGCTATATATAACATATTTTGGCTAAATTGTTTACTCCATTTGGTGAGGCGTATGGCTGATTATCCAAAAATTGTTGTAACCCCACCGGGACCAAAAGCGAGGGAACTTGTGAAAAAGGATGAGAGGTTCATTTCGCCTTCGTACGTGCGCTTCTACCCCCTTGTCATCGAGTCTGGCAAGGGCTGCATAGTCCGGGACGTCGACGGAAACGAATACATAGACTTCAACTCTGGACTGGCGTGCTTAAATGTTGGGCATAACCATCCAAAAGTGATTGAAGCCATCAAAAAGCAGTGTGATCGCTTCCTTCATTACTCAAACACCGACTTCTATTATAACGAAGTTATCACACTTGCCGAGAAGCTTGCTGAAATCACACCTGGAAATTTTGAGAAAAAGGTTTATTTTGGCAACAGCGGAACAGAAGCTGTAGAAGCAGCGATTAAGCTGGCTAAATGGCATACGCGGAAACAGCTTTTCATAGGCTTCATTAACGCTTTTCATGGGCGGACAATAGGCTCTTTGTCCTTCACGGCTAGTAAGCCAACTCAGAGGCGTTACTTCTTCCCCTTGATGCCGGGCGTGAACCATGTTCCATATCCATACTGTTACCGTTGTCCTTTTAAGCAGACCTACCCCGACTGCCACTACTGGTGTGTCGACTTCATAGACGAGTTTGTGTTGCAAAAGTATGCACCGCCAGAAGATGTCGCAGCAATAGTTTTCGAGCCAATACAGGGTGAAGGCGGATATGTGGTTCCACCGCCCGAATACTTCCAACGTCTAAAGAAGCTTGCCGACAAATATGGCATATTGCTGATAGACGACGAGGTTCAGTCCGGAATTGGGAGAACTGGAAAATGGTTTGCCATTGAACACTGGAATGTTGAGCCAGACATAATATGCAGTGCCAAGGCTTTAGCTTCTGGACTACCCTTAGGCGCCACTATTGCAAAGGCAAAAATAATGGACTGGGTTGGGGGTTCTCATGCAAGCACTTTCGGCGGGAACCCGCTTTCATGTGTTGCAGCAATAGCCGTTATAGACGCCATCAAAGAGGAGCGACTATCGGAGAACGCCACTAAACAGGGAACCTACATCCTAAAAAGGCTCGAGGAGCTGAAGGAGAAAAGCGAAATAGTTGGAGACGTTAGAGGCAAAGGTTTAATGATTGGCGTTGAATTTGTGGAAGACAAAGACAGCAAAAAGCCAGCACCACAAAAGGCGAATGAGATTATGATGCGTTCATGGAAACGTGGAGTGGCCGTCATCACTTGTGGAATCTCAACTTTGAGGATTATGCCGCCCCTCAACATTACAAGAGAGCTTGTAGATGCCGGGCTAGAAATAATCGAGGATGTTGTAAAGGAAGTTGAGAAGGAGAAGTAGAGGCTAAAAGCAGTTTATGGAAATTCGAAAACTAACAATAGACCAATACGAAGAACTCGTCAACCTTTGGCGTAGGGCGGGATTACCCTTTAAACCAAAGGGAAGGGACAGCGAAGAAGCCATAGCTAGGCAAATGAATGCGAGTCCAGAATTCTTTGTAGGGGCTTTTGAAAACGGAAGGCTGGTCGGCGCGGTTATTGTGAGTTCTGATGGGAGGAAGGGCTGGATAAACCGATTGGCTGTAGACCCAGACTTTAGGCGTCGCGGTGTTGCAAGCGCTTTGGTCGCTGAGGCTGAGAGGGTTCTCAGAAAACATGGTGTCAGAATTTTCTGCGCCCTGATTGAGGCTGAGAATGAGGCTTCTAGAAGGCTTTTCAAAAAATGTGGGTATGTGGAACATCGCGATATAATCTACTTTAGTAAACGCGAATCCAACGATGTCTAAAAGTCGAACGGCTTTGCAATAACCTCCCTTATTTTTAAATCGAAGAATCTTGCACTGTTAGCTGGTTTTATGCGCAACGCCGTGTCAGCACCTCTGCCAGTTCCAGCTATAGCTACGACGTCTTGGTCCACCGGGATTAGTCCGGCGTCAGCAGCCATGAGAACAATTTCCACACATACCTTTGCACCTTCCCCCATAAGCCTAAGAACATTTGCAATAAGCTCAAGGGGCTGGAGGGTCCCAAAATCCTTGCGTATAGCCCGCTCAACACTGCTAAGGGCGTGGGTTCCCGTGAAAATTTTGCCACCATTGTTCAGGATTTCTTGTTTAAATTCCTCTTTAAGTTCGTTTTCTCCGGGCTTCTGGAAGCCAACATGATGGGTTACGACGACAACATTGTATCCTTTGAAGATTTTTGCGGCTTTGGCTCCTGTTTCGCCTGTTGTTGACGCAACAACTATGTCTTTTATGCCTTCCTTCTCCACATATTCCCTTACAACCTCCAACAGCGTGTCTGTGTTCACCTTTCCAGCACTTTTAAAGTATGCAACTTTTCTTTCAAAACAGCTCATTTCGTCTCACCTTGACCTTTTCTGTTCTTTTGTAGGGTTTTTCTTAACGGTTTCCTTTTAAGCTCTGTGCCGCAGACTTGGCATCTCTTTGATTTATAGTCTGACGGGTATTTTCTGTGGCATGCTGGGCAGTACCTAACCCACCTCAGCACCGAGCGTATGCCAAAAGTCGCTAAGGGTGCAAACTCGATGCCCAAATGCCTAGCCACATTCTGTATTGAGTAGTCGTCTGTAGCCACCAGAGGCATACAGCCTTGCATTTTCAACTGTAACGCCAAAGCCAAAACTTGGATGTCAGTTTCTGAAAGCCAAAAAGCATTGCCAATGGCCGTCGCTGCCGCCTTAACTTTATCAATAAAGGCTTTTCCAGGCACTTGAATTTTTAGGCGTCCGCTTTCAATGGCTGTTTTGAATCTTATGCGGGCTATGGTGCTTCCGGCAACTTCTTCTCTAACCATGGGAACTGTGTACTGTTCTTCGCTTATTGAGAATGGGTCAAAACCTGCCACAAAAGCCGAAGTGTCTAGAACAACAACCCTTTTGCCTACTGTTGCCGTTAGACTTTTCCTCCAAATCCGCGGAAAATAAGCCTACTTCTCAAACGGTTGTAGAAGTTCTCCCTAAACCTAATGAAGGTGGTCTCATTCTTTGAACGCGTAACCGTTATGCATGGATTTTCAGACTCCAAAACATGCCTGTAAGCACCATCAACAACAACCATTATCCGTTTAGGTCTTAACACTGTTATGGTGATTTTTGAGTCGCTTGGGAAAACTATTGAGCGTAAAACGCTTAGGGAGCATATGGGCGTTAAAACAAAAGCATCCACATGTGGGTCTAAGACTGGTCCTCCAGCTGAAAGTGAATAGCCCGTTGACCCTGTTTGGGTGGCCACCATTAACCCGTCTGCTTGGCAGTCTAAAACGTGCTCGCTGTTTTTTGAAACCCTAGCGTATAAAAGTTTTACTGGCTCGTCTACGGCTATGAGAACTTCGTTTAACGCGTCTGGGATTTTTGCGTTGTCTGCTGTTATGGCGAGTTTTGCGCATCTTTCCGTTATGTAGTCGCCTTTAAGACATCTTTCAATAGCCGTATAAGCCTCCTTAGGTGTGACCTCTGTCAGGAAGCCTCGAACACCCATGTTTATTGCCAGTATTGGAGGTTCAGGCTTTGGAATTGCGACGCATGTCCTTAAAATTGTTCCGTCTCCACCAATCGTTATTATTAGGTCTGTCCTCATTTCTTCCAGTGGACAAAATTTTCCACTTTTCTTTACCTTTCCCTTCAGTGTTTCTTCGATGAAGACCTCTAAACCCTTTTTTCCTATTAATGCAGCTATGTCTTCCGCGAGTTTTATGGCTTTTCGCCTGTCGTAGCGGGCTACTATGCCGACACTTTTGAACATTTCCTTCCCTTCGACAGCGAAATCTTTAAACTCAACTTATATATGGGTGTTGTTTAAAATTGCTGTGGTGGAACATTTAGCTGGTGATAGTGTGAGCAAGCCCGTTGATGTTGGAAGCCTCCGGGAAGGCGGCTACCTCATAGTTGATGGTGAACCATGCAGAATAGTTGAAATAACAAAGTCCAAGCCGGGAAAACATGGCTCAGCAAAGGCAAGGATAGTTGCCATAGGCGTCTTCGACGGCGTTAAAAGAAGCATTGTTAAACCCGTGGACGCAACAGCCGAAGTACCCATAATTGAAAAGAGAAGCGGACAGATTTTCGCTGTTACACCCACAAGCGTCCAGATTATGGACCTGGAAACTTATGAATATCTGGATGCGCCATACCCCGAAGAGGAGGAGCTTAAGGCTAAGCTGGCTCCCGGCGTTGAAATAGAGTATTGGAAAATCCTTGGCAAAGTGAAAATCGTAAGAACAAAATAGCCTTGCCCGCGGATTACCGCCACCATTCCCAGTCCAGCTTTTTAAAGCCTACATATAGGATTAGGAGGATTACTCCCCAGCTTAGGGCAATTGCCGCAGCCTCTAGGATTACGTTTTCGCTTAGGTAGGTGTAGCTTGCCCAAGCGCTTAACCCGCATAAACCCACGAGAATTAGGATGAACATGGCGAACTGTATTGCCCGTTCCGCCGTCAAATGGTTCACCAGTTTAGCCTAAGGTTTTAGATGCTTTTGTTTTAAAGTTTTTCATTAAGCTTATTTGGCTGTTTTACCCTTTTACATTTTGAAGCCGATGATGCGAGAAGAGCCGTCTGAATTGTGACGACGTCTGAGGAGAGCTGAGGCTTCATTCTACTGGAATTTCATATTCGTGCTTTCTTGGCAGTCGGATTTCCAGTATGCCCCTTTTGAAGCGGATTTCCATGCGGTCCATGTAAACTGGCACTGGAATCCGTGTCTGGCAGTGGAATCTTTGGAACTCGCCCCTATGATGGGTTATGCCGAAATCGTCAAAACTTATTTTTCGCCTCATCTTCGCCGAAATTTCAATGGTGTCCTTGCTGATAGGTTTAACCTCTATAGTGTTTTGTTCAGCATACGGCAAGTCAACGGTCACTATGACTTCGTCGGCAGTTACCATTATGTCTCGTAGAGGCTCCATGGTGCATGTTCTACAGTTCCAGCTCGGCCTCTCCATTATGGTTTCTCGGACCCTTTCAGCCCAAGCCTCAAGGCTTTCAAAATACTCATCTATTATGTCAAAGATTGAGCGTCTTCTTCGGCTGTACTCTGACACTTTTCATCAGCCTCCTCCTAGGAAATATATAATGGTATGTCGTATTCCTGTGTCTTCCGCATCTTCGCTAGTTCTTGCTGTGTTCTCTTCATCATGTCTCTTGCTTTTAGGCGTATCTCCTCACCTTTCTCTAAAAGCTTCGAAACATCCACCTTCACACCTGTAAAACTTGTCAGCTGCTCTAATGCCTTTGCGGCGGCCTCGGGATCTGGATAGTTGAAGAAGCACTGTGCCAAAAGTGTCAGGGCTGGCACTCCAAGCGTGGCACAGTATTGGAGCATAACTGCTTGTGGACCAACCATGTAGCCCTCCCTCAAAACTTCTAAGCCTTTATCCTGAACCATTTTCAGCATTTCTGGGCTTGAGGCAGCTGCGAAAACCTTCAATTCGTCAAGGTCCTGCCTATCTTGAACCGGTATGCCGCTGAGCGAAATCATCATTTTTACTCCTTTGCTTCTTCCCCAGTCGATTAATGCGTGCATAATTGGGTAGATGAGGTCTTCCCTTAGGGCTGTTTCTGAAACTGCCAACAGAATTTGGTGGTTTCCAAAAATCCTTATGGTTGAGTGGGGTAGCCCCTCATGTAAAACTATTACTGGCGGCAGAAGCCTAGAATCCACGTAGGCAACCTCCTCCAAACCAAGCTCCAAGATTAGGTGGGAAGCCGCTATAACGCCGACAAGCCCCACGTCTGGGAAGCCGAAAATCATAACAGCCCCTTTTGGGATCTCCTTCCTCTCAATAATTTTGATTTCTTCGCTCAAAACCTAACCCTCTTGAAGTTTTTTGTGGAACATGCTGTAAAAACCTTGCGGATAAAACACCACCATGTTTTAGGGTTTATTAGCCGTAAACTGTTCTATTCTTGCCAGGATTTTCTCTATTTGCAAATGGGCTTTCATCTCGTTTTGCCACTCTGCTGGAAGTTTACGTTTGAATCTTCCAGCCGCACGTCTATCCATGATGACTATTATGCCCCTATCTTCTGGGTTGCGTAAGAGTCTGCCGGCAGACTGGGCTAAAGCGTTTAGGCATGGCATGTTGTTAGCATATTCAATGGCTTTAGCCCCAAACTTTTCTTTGAAATACTTGTATAGGGCTGCTTGGAGCTCCGTCTTCTTTGGAAATGGTAGCCCGACGATTATGACTGCGGAGAGTAGGCTTTTGCCCTCCATTGTCATGTCAACGCCTTCGCTTATTTTTCCTCTTGCCACGCCGAAAACAACGCATTTTCCATTCTTCTGCAAAAAATTGAGGACATCAACAATCCTTGTCTTCTTCTCCTCTACCAGCAGTGGCTGTTCCAGTTTGGCTATTTGGGCTATTTCCCACATAACCTCGTATGATGGGAAGTATACGGCAACTCTCCCGCCAACTTTTTGGATTATTTGGCTGAGGTGGGCTGCTATCCGCTTCCACTGGATTTCGTTACGTTTCTCGAACTTTGTTGTAACTGCCTCATCCACTAGTAGAAGCCTATTTTCTGGCGGGAAGGGGCTTGGAAGTTCTAGGCTTTGGCAACGGTTTCTGTCGAGACCTAAAACGTCCACATAGTAGTCCATGTTCCATAAAGTGCCAGACATGAGGATGGTGGAGCGAAGCTCGTTAATTATGCCAGCCGCCAAAGAAGGGTCGAGGCATCTGATTCCAAGCCTCACACGCTTTTTCTGGTCTCTGTCAACTTCAACCTTAACATATCTCACATAACTTGAACCAGTTAAGCCCATCCAGTTGGAGAGAAATTCCACACAACGGGAGAGATATGATACTGGGCTTTTTCCCATCTCGCTTCTTTTGACGCGGATTTGCTCGCCTTTGTCAGCGAGTTCTTGAAGCACCTCGCCCAATTTTTCACGACTAACTTTAAGCTTCTCGGCTAATGCTCCAATCAGTGTTTCTCCATCAATTATGTGTTCAACATCCGCCCCATAGTTCCTATAAACCCTTTTCCCAAAACTCATTGTGACGTTATATAGAGCCTCCAAAAAGCCTAAATCGTCAATTTCGAAGTTTTTAACCTCTTTGTAGGCTCTTCTAACAGACCTTGATGAAAGTTCTTCTGAAAATATGCCGCTTGCATAGTATGGTAGGCTATGCGCCTCGTCAAATACACAGTTAATTGCCTTTGTGCGTATTCCAGCCTTTCCCAAAATTGAGCCGCGTATGGCGTCCACCAGAATGTAGTTGTAATTGCCTATAACAATGTCCGCATAGCGCGTCAAAATCTTTGTAACTTCGTATGGGCATAGTCCCGCATCACGGCATATCTCATAAGCCTCCTCCGGCAGCAAGGGTCCAATCTTCTTTATTTTGCCAACTAAATTGTAGGCTTGCCAACTCGGCTTCCAACCGTCATATGTCCTTTCGTAGTATTCGCATGTTTTGCCAAATAATCCCTCCTTCAATCCCTTACAGTAGTAGAGGAAGTCTCTGTAGGCTACATCTTTCAGCTTAGGATCTTCGAAGGCGTAGGGACACATTTCCTTCTTGCTCTTGAAAATTGATGCGGCAAAGCTTACGCCACAATGGTCTTTTATGTTTTTAAGCTCCCTTGAGTAGATTTCAAGCTGATTTTTCGTTCTAGTTAGGGCTACAAGTCTCCCAATAGTCGGGTTTTGTTCTCTAACCACGAAGAAGGCTGTTAAAACAGAGACGGATTTTCCAGTGCCGCACGGAGAGCATAGCAGACCAATTTTTCCTTCCTTGAAGGTTTGGTAGGCAAATTTTATGGCTTTCAGCTGGAATGGGCGGAAACTTTGGTATGGGAAGAACTGTTTAACTAAGCTTTTGAAGTTTTCTTCGCTTTCCGTGGTTTTCTTTTTTATCATTGCTTGGTACGCTGATGTTCTCATTAAGAGGGTTCCGCAGTTTCCACAGAAATGGCTCCTCAAATATTCGCTTGTGGAATAGGTTTTTCCACATCGGCGGCAGATGTAGGCTGCTTCCATTTTTGAGGCTTCACTAAGTCACTAGTGCCTTTTGTGGTAAAAGAAGTTTGCCCAGTTAAGCCTTTGCCACAATGTTAGGTTTAAGTTCTGCCCAAGCCAATACTTGAATGAGGCGCGTGGAAGATGGCGAACGAGTTTAAGCCAACGGTCATTGCAGACGTCCGGGAAAGCATGGATGTGAAAGATCATTTAAAGGAACTCGGATGTGAAGTTTTGGAGAAGGCTTTGGCTCCAGCAGACTATGTGGTGGCTGAGGACTACGCTGTTGAAAGGAAAGAGCTCCACGACTTTTTCCGCTCAGTTTTCGACGGCAGACTCTTCGAACAAGCCGAAAGGCTTGCAAAAACCTACGTGAACGCCTGCCTGATTGTCGAGGGAGACTTTGTTAACGCCGTAAAATATGTTCGCACTCCGCAGGCTTTCTGGGGAGCACTGTCGAAGGTCATGGCTGACCATGACATTTCAGTGGTTTTCACCCCAAACGAAGAGCATACAGCTATGTTTCTATACGCCTTAGCCAAAAAACTGCAAGAGGAGGAAAGGCGAAAAATAGCCGTAAAACACAAGCCAAAAACCTACACATTGAGGCAAAGGCAACTCCTCGCAGTGCAAAGCCTACCAAAGATTGGTCCAGAACGAGCAGAAGAACTTTTAAAACGCTTTGGAAGTGTTAGACGAGTTTTCCAAGCCTCAAAGAGGGAACTGCTATCCGTTAAGGGTTTGGGCGAAAAGACTGTCCAAGCCATAATCGAGGTTTTGGATACAAAATATCCGGGTTTAGAACAGTAGTGGCTATACTTGTTTGTATCTGCTTCCGTAATCGCATAACTCTATTAGTGGGCACTCTTTACATTTGGGGTTTTGCGCCCTACAGGTGTATTTTGCAAGAAGCCAAAAAAGTCCACCAGTTCTCTCGTCCCTTGGAAGAAAGCGTTTAACAGCCTCTTGCACTTCAGCGTATTTGGCGTTCTCCTTTACCAAGCCAAGCCTTTTTGCAATGCGATCAATGTGAGTGTCCACCACATAGACTTCGCGGTAGCCATACCTGCTTGAAAGGAGAACATCAGCGGTTTTTTCGCCAACTCCAGGAAGTTCCATAAGCCTCTTTTTCGCCTCTTCTTTTGGCAGAGCCAAAACCGAGTTTAGGTCGCCGTTAAAATTTTCCAGTACAAACCTTGATATTTCCTTAATCCTCTTCGCCTTAAGGTTGTAAAGTCCCCCGCGCCGTATAGCCTCCTTAATCATATTTAAATCCGCATTAGCCAAAACCTCTGGTTTAACATCAAACCTTGCGGCTAAGCCCTCATAAGCCCTAACACAGTTTATTTCACTTGTGTTCTGGCTCAAAACCGTAATTATGAGGTTTTTGAAAGGGTCTGAGAAAACATCTTTCGGATATTCCACGGGCCACCAGTACTTGCCATATTTCTCTTCTAATACAGGGACTAGTTTTGGGTCTAGAACCTTCATTCTCCCACAACACAATAATTATTGCGGCGAAAGTGTTTAAATGTATTTAAGTGTGTAAGCGGTCTTAAATCTGGAGAATATCATGGCTTTAGAGAGGCTTGGCACTTCACTTCATGAGGCTTTAAGGAAGCTTTTCAGAGCTGCCGTTGTCGACGAGGCTGCCGTCAAAGAACTTGTGAGGGATGTGCAGCGGGCGCTGTTGCAGGCGGATGTGAACGTTCAACTCGTCTTAGACATTTCTAGGCGAATAGAGGAAAGAGCCCTTAAAGAGAAGGTTCCGCCTGGAATTTCACGCCGTGAGCACGTGATTAAAGTTGTTTACGAGGAGTTGACACGTTTTCTGGGAGAAAAACCGGTTCCGTTAAAGGTTGAGCCCGGCAAAAGGAAGGTTTTGATGCTTGTTGGCATTCAGGGCTCTGGAAAGACAACGGCTGCGGCTAAGCTTGCAAGATACTTTCAAAAGAGGGGTCTAAAACCAGCCTTAATATGTGCTGACACCTACCGTCCAGGCGCCTTTGACCAGCTTCAGCAGCTCGCCAATAGGATAAATGTGCCAATTTACGGCGACCCAAAAGCGAAAGACCCTGTTAAAATAGCTTTGGAGGGCTTAAAGCAGTTCAGCGATAAGGACATAGTCATAGTTGACACGGCTGGACGCCACAAGGAGGAACGCGAACTCATCAAAGAGATGAAGATGCTTGAGGAGAAAATCAAGCCAGACGAAGTTATGCTCGTCATCGACGGGACCATCGGTCAGCAAGCCCTCGTCCAAGCTAAAGCCTTCAATGAAGCAACATCCATTGGCTCAATACTTGTGACAAAGCTTGATGGTTCAGCCCGGGGTGGAGGCGCTCTCTCGGCCGTTGTGGCTACTGGCGCGCCAATAAAGTTCATAAGCACTGGCGAGAAGGTTGAGGATATCGAGCCTTTTGTTCCGTCTCGTTTTGTTGGCAGGCTCCTTGGAATGGGCGACTTGGAAACTCTCATCGAGAAGGTTCGCGAGGCAGAGATTAAGGTTCCTGAAAAGAAGGCTAAGGCTATTTTAAGCGGCAAGTTCACGCTGACGGATATGTATGAACAGTTTGAAGCCATGAAGGGCATGGGACCTTTCCGTAAACTTTTGAAGATGCTGCCCGGCATGTCCTACAACGTGCCAGAAGAAATGCTCGACATGGCTGAGGACAAACTGGAAAAGTGGCGCGTTATAATTCAATCAATGACTCCAGCGGAGCGGGAAAACCCCAAAATCTTTAACGCTTCTAGGATTAGACGTGTGGCACGCGGTTCTGGAACAAGCGAGAAAGATGTGAAGGAGCTTTTGAAGCAGTATGTTCTTATGCGGAAAATGTTGAAAACCTTAAGGCGGAAAAAGAGGCTTCCCTTCTTTGGAAAGGGACTGCCCGTTGACGTGGGTTAAGCGTTTCGCAAGGGAATATGTGCTGAAAAGGAGTTTTTATGGGCATACTGGAAAAAGCCCTAAAAATGCTTGAAAAACACCCCCTATGTGACCACTGTTTAGGTAGGCAATTCGCTTTTCTTGGACATGGAATGGAGAACGATGAAAGAGGCAAAGCCATAAAAAATGTTCTACTAATGGAAGCCCAAGCACTTCTCCGCACCAAGAGTGATGAAGGTTTAAGAATCCTCAGAATACTTGCGACAAATGGCTTCTACAAAAACGCTGCAGAAATTCTCCACAAAATGGGAAAACGCCCTTTGAGGAAGAAAGTGGCAAAGGCTTGTTTCTTATGTGAAAACCGCTTCGAAGTGGTCGATGATTTGGCGAGAAAAGCTGTTGAAAAATTAGCAGAATATGAATACAGCAACTTTTTGGTCGGCATAGAACTCCCAGTTGAGGTAGAGGAACGCGAAGACGAGTTTAAGGCTAGATTTGATGTAGAATACGGGGAGAATATTAGGCTGGAATTTGGGAGAATTTTAGGCAAGAAAATTGCCGCATACAGCCAAAAAACTGTTGAGTATCGGAAACCTGACGTGGTTGCGCTCATAAACCCCATGACTGGCGATGTGAAGGTTCAGGTTAATCCCCTTTACATTGCCGGACGCTACAAGAAGCTTGTTAGAGGCTTACCACAGTCAAAATGGTTCTGCACCAACTGCCGCGGGAAAGGATGCGAAAAGTGCAACTGGACAGGGAAAAGGTATCCAGAATCTGTTGAGGAATTGCTAAGCGAGCCCATTTTGAAGGCGACAGGCGGCACCAAAACGTCTTTTCATGCTTCTGGAAGGGAGGACGTGGACGCCCGCATGCTTGGAAAAGGAAGACCCTTCGTTCTAGAAATAGCCCAGCCTAAGAGGCGCTTTTTAGACCTTAAACAGGTTGAAGAGGCTGTGAGCGCCTATGCTAAAGGCAAGGTTGAAGTTTCAGGGCTCCGCTTTGTCGACAAAGACTTTGTGCGCAAGCTGAAAAGGGCTGAGTCAGCCCAAAAGGAGTACCGCGTCACTGTGGAATTTGAAAAAGATGTTACAGACGCTGATCTAGAGCTTTTGGAGGAAAAACTAACAGGCGCAGTTATCAGACAGAGGACGCCGCTGCGTGTTTTGCATAGGCGGGCGGATTTAATGCGGGAAAAGTACATATATGAGGTTAAAGCTAAGAGATTGTCACCGAATAGGGCTGAACTGAAGGTTAGATGTCAAGGAGGACTATATGTAAAAGAACTGGTGACGGGTGATGAGGGAAGAACAACCCCAAGCGTTTCAGAAATTCTCGGAAACAAAGCGAAGCCTATAAAACTTGATGTTCTAAAGGTAATTGTAAAGGAAGGTTGAAAATTGAGAAAGTCGAAGGGATACCGGTCAAAGACTCGGCGTCTCCTTAGGAAAAGCCCTAGAGAAAGGGGCAAAATGCGGCTGAGCAAACTGCTCCACGAATACCAACCCGGAAACAGTGTGGTCATAAAAATTGACCCAAGCGTCCAGAAGGGCATGCCTCACAGACGTTACCACGGGAAGGTAGGCAAAGTCGTTGGCATGCGTGGTAAAAGCTACATCGTAAGCGTTACACAAGGTGACGCTGTCAAGGAAATTATTGTCAGACCGGAGCATTTGGAGCCCTATAAGGGTGATTGAAATGCTGGAAAAGGCTGAAACTGAAAAGGTTAAGGAGAAAAGCCTCACCATACCACAGGTTAAAAAGCTATTGGAAGAGCTTGGCGAAGAAAAATTGGACCAGTTCCAAAGGCGTGTGCTTGATTACGCTTCAAAATTTTCGAAAGTTGACGCTGAAACAGCCGAAATGCTTGTGGAAAAACTTGTTAAAGAATATGATTTGGAGGAAGCTGAAGCTGTCCAAATAGTTAATTGTATGCCCGGCACCGTGGAGGAGCTTAGGGTTTTTCTCGGAGGCGGTCGCAAAATTATTGAAGCCTCTAAATTAGAAGCCATGGTTAAACTTTTAAATGAACATAGATTGAAATAGCTCTTCGAACCGTATTTTAAAATGTGAGGAGTTAAAAAGGGAATACAATGGAGAAGGAGAAACGCTACGAAGAGTACGCCTACGTCCTAGACTTTCTCCCCCACGGGCGCCCCGGAGTTCGGATAACTGGGAGGGCTGGTTACAGAGCCGGCGCCCTAGTCCAGCTTGTTGGCGAGGAGTTTTTCACCCTTTTGGAGGCGTTGGTTAAGGAAGGCGTCACATTAAAGCCTCACGACCGTGTTTATGTTGGAAAGGAGACGCGTGAAGAGATAACCTACATAATTGGGCGAATAGGTTATGAGGAGCTGACTTCAGCCGCCAAAATGGAGCTTCCAGTGGTTATTAGCCGCATAGTGCTTAACCGTGAGAAATGGTTTGTCAACTTCTTCAACACTGCACAAGCCATAACTCCAAGGATGCATGCATTAGAGCTTATCCCCGGCATAGGCAAGAAATACATGTGGCAGGTTATAAAGGAGCGGGAGAAGAAGCCCTTTGAAAGTTTTGAAGACCTGCAGAAGCGGACGGAGATTCCCAACCCCGTTAAGCTCCTCACGAAGAGGATTTTGGAGGAGTTGGCTGGCGAAAGCAAGTATAGGCTTTTCACAAGAGCCCGTTAAACGTGGCTGGTAAACATCCTTATGAGCCTGATTGAGGAAGCGAAGCTTCTCCTTCGAAGGCATCGAATCTTCCCGAAGAAACGACTCGGACAACACTTCATGATTGAACCATCAATTTTTCAACTTCTAGCCAACTACGCCCAGCTTGGCAAAGGCGATGTTGTTTTGGACATTGGCGCTGGTTTGGGCTTTCTAACACGCTTTCTTGCCGAAAAATGTGGAAAGGTCTTGGCTGTTGAATTGGACAATAGGCTTGTTAAAATTTTGCGTGAACAACTTAAGGGCTTGCCAAACGTTGAGGTTATCGTGGGCGACGTGCTTAAAATGTCGCTTCCAGATTTTAACAAAGTTGTTTCCATACCGCCCTACGGCATTTCTTCGGCTTTAATCCAGTGGCTTTTCGGCAAGAAGCCCGAGTGTGCGGTGATGGTTTTCCAAAAAGAGTTTGCCAAACGCCTAGTGGCACCTATTGGAAGCGAGGACTATGGTTGGCTAACGGTTCTGGCATATTACCATTTTGAAGTTGAGCTTTTAGACGATGTGCCTAAGAGCTTTTTCTATCCGCAACCCGAAATAGCCTCTATAATCGTCCGCTTAAAGCCGAAACCGCAGCCCTTCAAGCTGAAAGACGAAGCTTTTTTCGCTAGGCTTGTACAAGCCCTCTTCACACAACGCAACAGAAAAGTTAGAAACGCCATCCAACCCCTCATAAGAAAAGAACGTGCCAAGGTGGCTGACCTTCTCCCCTTTCATGATAGGCGTGTGCGGGAACTGGCACCGGAAGATTTTGGTGAACTTGCCAATGTCCTCCTCAACTAAGCGGGTGTTCTTCGGCAAATATGTTTTTGATGTTTGGCAAGACGTCTACGAACCAGCAGAAGACTCCTTTCTCTTTGCTGAAAACATAAGGGTGAAGGATGGCGAAAAAATCCTTGACATGGGAACTGGATGCGGAATCCTAGGCATAATAGCCGCGGAAAAAGCTTCACTGGTGGTTGCCATAGACATAAACCCGATGGCAGTGCGGTGTGCAAAATTTAACGCCAAACTGAACGGTGTCAGCGACAAAATGTTCTTTATTCAAGGCGACCTATTCACGCCGCTGAAGGCGGACGAAAAATTCGACCTAATCCTTTTCAATGCGCCCTATTTGCCAACCGAACCGTCTGAGGGCAAAACCCTAATTGAACGGGCATGGTCTGGCGGGGCAAGTGGCAGAGCAGTCCTAGACCGCTTTCTGCAAGAGATACGCGGGCATATCCAGATTGGCGGGCGTGTTTTGCTGATGCAGTCCACCCTCGCAGATGTGGACAAAACCATGAAAATTTTAGAAGGCAAAGGTTTCAAGGGGAAAATTGTTGCGAGTTTAGACCTTCCTTTCTTCGAAACAATAGTGCTCATCGAAGCGAAAGCTAACTTTTCGCAATCCTAAATTTTTCCACTTGTGCAAGCATTTTCCGCTTTTCATTTTCGTTTAGGAAGGAAGCTTGGAAAGAGTTTCTCGCGAGTTCATATATTTGCTGAGCATTTAAGCCCAACGCCTTCTGCACCGCCATATAATTCTCATTTATGTAGCCTCCAAAATATGCTGGGTCATCAGAATTCACAGTTACAACGAGCCCCTTTTCAAGCATCTTTTTTAGCGGATGCTCCTCAATGCTTTTTACAACACCTAGCTTCAAGTTGGAAAGCGGACAAAGGGTCAATGGGATTTTTCGCCTCGCCAACTCCTTAACTAGATTTTCGTCGTCTAGCGCATGGTTTCCATGGTCTATGCGGGAAACCTTCAGAAACTTGATTGCTTCCCAAACATATTCTGCTGGACCTTCTTCGCCGGCATGGGCTACTGTCAAGAAGCCCTCTTCCATGGCTTTTTCAAAGACTTTTTGGAACTTTGATGGTGGATTACCCACCTCGGCTGAGTCAAGCCCAACAGCCACAATCCAGTCTTTGTAGGGTAAAGCCTCTTCCAATGTTTTGAAGGCTGATTCAACGTCTAAATCCCTTAAAAAGCACATTATCAGCCTTGTTGAAACTCCAAGTCTCTTTTCACCGTCTTTCAGAGCCTCATGTATGCCCGTTATTACAGTTTCGAATTTTACGCCTCTTCTTGTGTGGGCTTGGGGATCGAAGAATATTTCGGCATGTAAAACATTTTGGGAGCGCGCCTTTTCCAGATAAGCCCATGTTAAATCATAAAAATCCTGCTCTTTTTGCAGAACTTTCACTCCTTCATAGTAGACCTCCAAAAAGTCTTGGAGGTTCCTAAAATTGTAGGCTGCCCTAGCCTCTTCAACGCTCCCATACTTTGGTTTAGCATTATTCCTCCTTGCAATTTCCATCATCATTTCAGGTTCAAGGGTTCCTTCAATGTGTAGGTGGAGCTCCGCCTTCGGAATTTCTCTAATAAGTGCTTCTATGGATGTTTTGCCCATCATTTTCATGAAGTATAGCGTGTTTCAACTGCTTTATAGGATTTTGTTGAAAAACTATATAACGTGAAGGCTTTACTATTGCTAGAAAACTTGCGAGGTGCGACACGTGTGTGCATAATTGGAAAGGACAAGTTGAAGGAGCTTATTGAAAATTATAAGTGCATATACCCCTACGACTATAACCTCCTCGACGGAGACAGCTATGTGCTAACGGTTAAAGATGAGACGACATTGAATTATTTGGAGCATAAAAACCTAATATCCTACGAAATAGTTTTTACGCCGCCAAACTATGTGGCTCATTTAACAGCCAAAAGCAAGTATGGGCGGATGGGTTTATCCTTCCTTAACGCGGCTAAAGTCCACAGCGGCTTTGTGGGCAGACTCGCTCTCGAAATTGTTAATTTGAGTAATGACCGTTGTCCTATAACCATTAAGCGTGGAGACCCCTTCATGCATATAGAGTTCATAACGAGGGAAGGCGAGCCATCACCGTATATTGGCGAGTACCAGTTCCAATACTTAACAGACGAGGAGGTGAAAATGTATATTCCAATTTTGAAGCGTGTTTTCCCGAACTATGATGAGCTGGCAAAGATATGGTTCAAAAATAGACCGTCGCCCCCATAACTCGCCGCTTTATAGCCTTAAACTTAATTTGAAATTCATAATCTTAATCAAATATTGTGACGTTTATAATTGTTTGACAAATTGCTTAAATACCGCCATTCCATATGCTGAAAGGGATGAATTATGCGTGCACGCAACTATAGAGAGGTTAAGGGACAGCCTTACACTAGGAGAGAGTTTGTTAAGGGTTTCCCCCAGCCTAAAATAACCAAGTTTACCATGGGTGACCCCAACGCCAAGTTCGAGTATGAAGCTAGGCTCATAGCCCTAGAAAGAGCCCAGATTAGGCACAACGCCCTGGAAGCTGCCCGTGTGGCAACAAACCGCCTCCTAATGGATAAACTTTCAAACAATTACTTCTTGCAGGTTCACCCGTACCCGCATGTTATTCTTAGGGAAAACAAAATGATTTTTGGAGCTCATGCAGACCGTCTCCAAGATGGTATGAGACGGGCTTTTGGAAAACCAATCGGCACTGCGGCACGTGTGGAGCCAAACCAGACGATTATGACGGTTAGGGTTAACGCCAACGGTGTTGAGGTTGCAAAGGAAGCCTTAAGGCGGGGGGCTGCAAAGCTTCCAACACCCTGCAGAATAGTTGTTGAGAAATTGCAGGTTGAAGAAGCGAAAGCGTAGTGGTTAAAATGGAAAAGGATCTCGTTATATGGTTTGAAAACCTTAGGAAAGCGGACATACCCCTCGTTGGGGGGAAAAACGCGAACCTTGGCGAAATGCTTAGCGTTGGCATTCCAGTTCCACATGGATTTGCAATAACAGCCTACGCCTACAAACGCTTCATTGAGAAGACTGGCATAGCCAACGAAATCTACAAAATCATAAAGGAGACTGTTAAAGACTCAAACGACCCTAAACAGTATGAGGAAGCCTCAAAGAAGATTCGCGCCCTAATCGAGTCTACGCCCATGCCTAAAGACATTGAAGAGGCTATACGCGTTGCCTACAGAGAATTGTGCAAGCGGCTGAATTTGAACGATGTTTTTGTGGCTGTGCGGTCCAGCGCCACAGCTGAAGACTTGCCAGATGCATCCTTCGCTGGGCAACAGGAAACATATTTGAACGTTAGGGGCGAGGATGAGGTTATTGAGAAAACCGTTAAATGCTGGTCTAGTCTTTTCACGCCCCGCGCCATATTTTACCGCACTCAGAAGGGTTTCGCCCATGAAAAAGTTCTCATAAGTGTTGGCGTCCAAAAAATGGTTCATGCCAAAGCCGCCGGGGTCATGTTTACAATAAACCCCGTCACTGGAGACCCAAACCAGATTGTTATTGAGGGCAATTATGGCTTAGGTGAGGCTGTTGTTTCTGGGGCTGTCACTCCAGACGTGTTCGTTGTTGATAAGAGAACCATGAAAATTGCTGAAAAGCGAATTGCCACAAAAAAGGTGATGTACGCCCGCGACCCCAACACGGGCAAAACTGTGCACTTGGACGTGCCAGCGGAAAAGCAGAATCTGCCCTGCCTAACAGATGAGGAGGTTCTTAAACTCGCCGAGCTGGCTAAAAAGATTGAAGAGCACTATGGCAAGCCCCAAGACATCGAATGGGCTATTGACAGCGAACTTGGCTTTCCGGAAAATGTTTTCATTGTTCAGTCCAGACCAGAAACCGTATGGAGCATAAAAGCTGTTGAAGCAACACCTGAAAAGAAGGTTGAGGTTGGTTTAACTAAGCCAGAAGAGGCGTTAAAAGTTGTTGTTAAGGGCATCCCAGCTGGCAAAAGGGGAATAGGCTTCGGCGTGGCAAAGGTTGTCCTAAACCCAGAGGAGGCTGCAAAAGTTATGCGGAAGGGCGACATCCTCGTGACAGACATGACCAACCCGGACTATGTGCCCTTCATGAGGCTTGCAGGCGCCATAGTAACGGACAAGGGTGGCATAACTTGCCACGCAGCCATTGTGAGTCGCGAGCTGGGCATACCTTGTGTTGTCGGCACTGAAAACGCTACGAAGCTGATGGTTAGTGGTGAGGAGTACACTGTTGATGCGAGAAGCGGGGTTGTCTATGAAGGCATAGTTCCAGCCATGACCGAGCATCCAACGCCAACAGTTTCTGGAGGGGCGGTTGCTCAAGCATCTTTTGCTGGAGGCGTCTTTCAGTCGGTTCCAGTGACGGCGACAAAAATCTACATGAACCTCGGCGTTCCAGAAAAAATCGAGGACTATAAGGACTTGCCCTTCGAAGGCATTGGACTAATGCGCATCGAATTCATCCTAGCCAGCTACATTGGAGAACATCCGCTCTACCTCATAGAGATTGGGCAAAGCCAGAAATTTGTTGACAAGCTTGCAGAGGGCATAGCCACCGTTGCAAGGGCTATCCAGCCACGCCCAGTGGTGGTGCGCTTCAGCGACTTCAAGACAAACGAGTACCGAGAACTGAAAGGCGGAGAAAAATACGAAATTGTTGAGAGCAACCCCATGCTGGGCTGGCGGGGATGCAGCCGCTACATAAGCCCATGGTATGAGAAGGCTTTCCGCCTCGAATGCCAAGCCATAAGGAAGTGCCGTGAAGAGTGGGGCTTGAAAAACGTTTGGGTCATGCTCCCAGTGGTTCGCACAGTTTGGGAAGCCAAAAAAGTCTTGGAAATAATGCGGGAGGAAGGTTTGGAAAGGTCGAAGGACTTTAAGGTCTGGTTTATGGCTGAAACACCTTCAATAGCCATCCTAGCCGACGAGTTCTCGAAACTCTGCGACGGCTTTTCCATAGGCTCAAACGACATGACACAAGGCATACTAATGATTGACAGAGACTCCGAACGCCTTGGACAAATGGGCTATTTCGACGAGAGAGACCCAGCAGTAAAAAGGATAATAGCCCACCTAATCAAGGTGGCGCATGAAAATGGCTGCACCGTTTCCATTTGTGGCGAGGCTCCATCAAACCTTCCGGACTTCACAGAATTCCTTGTAAGAGCTGGAATAGATAGCATATCAGTGAACCCAGACGCCGTAATAGCCACAAAGAAACTTGTGGCAAGTATAGAGCAGAAAATAATCCTAGAGAAGCTTGCCGAACAGCACGAGCGAGCTTTAGGGCGTCCAGTTAAAAAGCCAAGAGAAGACTGGGAATGGACGCCCCAATGGGATGAAGACATAAAGTAAGCCTTCGCTTAAGCTTCATTTCTCTAAAGCATGTTGGTGTTCCGTCTTGAAGATGTTTGATTTTGAAGAAGAAAGGCTGAAGCAAGAAATTCTCAAACTTGGAGCCAAATGTGTTTTAATACAACTGCCAGAAGGATTGAAAGGTGAGGCTCCACGTCTAGCAAAGGTTGTTGAAAAAGCTGGTGCATTGCCAATAGTTTCGGCAGACCCATGTTATGGCGCTTGTGACTTGGCAACTTCAGAGGCTGAAAGCTTAGGCGCAGAACTTATAGTGCATTATGGGCATGCGAAACTTCTAAAATATGAGAAGGTGCCAACCATATACATCGAGGCGCGAGCCACCATAAGCATAACAGAAGCCGTTGAAAAGGCAATGCCTTTAATGGAAAATTGGCATAAGATAGGCTTAGCCACAACAGTCCAGCATGTACAAACCCTCGACGAAGCGAAAGAGATGCTAATCCGCGCTGGCAAAACCGTCATGGTTGGCGACGCTGGGCGTCTAAACTATCCAGGACAAGTTGTTGGATGTGACTATAGTAACGCCAAATCCATAGCCGAAGACGTTGAAGGCTTTCTATTTATCGGTGGCGGACGCTTCCACGCGTTAGGCTTGGCTCTTGCAACTTCAAAACCAACGGTGGTCGCAGATCCATACGAGAAAAGAGCCTACCAGATAGACGAGGAGGCACAAAAAATCCAAAAACAGAGATGGGGAAACATCCAAGAAGCCCAGAAAGCAAAAACCTTCGCAGTTCTTGTGGGACTTAAGCCCGGACAAAAACGGCTTGAGGAAGCGTTAACCATAAGGGAAAAGCTTGAAAAGGCGGGCAAGGACGCCTACATCTTCGCCATCAGAGAAATAACGCCAGAAACCGCCATGAACTTTCCGACAGTGGACGCCTACGTTAACACGGCATGCCCCCGCATATCATTGGACGCGCCTTCAAAGTTTCAAAAGCCAATGCTGACATTAAATGAGGCGCTCGTAGTTGTGGGCGAAGTTTCTTGGAAAGAGCTTTGCAAAAGGGGATTTTTCTAGAGACGAAAAGCATATGACAAGGAAGATAGCAGTTTGCCTCGAGGTTGGTTCTGAAGGAACCGGTGCTTTCGTCCCAGAATGCCCGGGATGCTGGGTTTTTGGTCGCTCTCCGGAAAGCGCTCTGGCTAAGGTTAGAACTGCCATTGCTGAATGGCTCGACTGGCTAGAAAGGCATGGAGAACGTGTCCCAGCCGAGGCGAGAGATTTTGAAATTGAGGTGGCAGAAGTTTTAAGGGTATGCTACAATCCAGTTGAGGCTGGAAAGCCTGAACCCCTCTTCTGGTCTGAAATAGCCCCCATAACAAGAAAGGATGTTGTGTGGACTTTAAAGTTGATGGAGTATTCACGGGAAGACCTGCTGGGGCTTGTTTCAAACCTGCCCAACGAGGTTCTCGACTGGCTGCCTCCGGGAAAGCCTCGCACCATTAGGAACTGTTTGAGGCATATAGCCTACGTTGAGCCTTGGTACATAACACGTTTAGACGTTGAACTGCCAATAAGCTATCCTAAAGACGTCTTTAAAATGTTGAATCAAACCAGAAAAGTGGTTGTCGATTACTTGAAGAACATGCCGAGGGACAAAATGCGAGGGATTTTTCAGCCCAAAAGGGACAAGAGTCCAATTTGCAATCTCTGGACTGCAAGGAAGGTTTTAAGGAGGCTTGTAGATCACGAGAGGCTGCACACGCGCTATATTGCCAAGGTGTTGCAAGCCTATAACGAAGTGGGAAAGGTTTATTGAGATGTTCTAGAGTATTCTAATGAACCTTGTAACTGGGATGCTGAAAATGAGTTTGCAACCATCAAAACGGGACAGCGGGCAACTGGTTTTGCCCGGCGAACCATTAGGCGTTATTGAAGAGTTTGTTCCAGACGCTGGCACATACGTTAAGGATGGGGTGATATACTCTAAGATTGTAGGGCGTTCCCTCCTAGACTTTCTAAACAGACGAGTTTCAGTTTTTCCTCTGGTTCATGGAGCCCGAGTTCCAAAGGTTGGAAGCATTGTGGTAGGGCAAGTGTCAGGCGTTCAGACTCAAATGGCGACGGTTCGCATTTTCAAAATTGGAAAGAGGCTCCTTTCAGGATTTTTCACGGGTATACTCCATGTTTCCGACGTACACCTAAGATTTGTTGAGTCCATGTTTGATGTCTGCAAGCCAGGCGACATACTGCGTGCAAAGGTTATAAGCGAGAAGAATAGGGCTTACCACTTAACAACAAAGGATAAAAGCTTAGGCGTTATTTACGCGTTCTGCTCCCAATGCGGCGAGGTACTGGAACTGAAGGGTCGTGGAGGCTTGCAGTGCCCAAGATGTGGGAAAATTGAAAAGCGCAAAACAGCCATAGACTATGGAAGGGGAATAATCTGAAAACGGTTGGTGGCGCAAAATGAAGGTTAACATTTTGAAGAAAACGGAAAACGAGCTTAAAATCGAGGTTGAAGGGGCAAGCCACACCATTTGCAACCTCTTGCAGAAGAGGCTTCTGGAAGACGAAGATGTGGAGCTGGCTGGCTATGACATTCCGCATCCGCTGACACCTGTGCCGGTCATTTATGTGCGGACAAAAGGTAAGGTGAAACCGGAAGAAGCCTTGCTTAAAGCGTTGGAAAAAGCCCGTGAAATGAACGAGGAGTTTGGAAAAGCCCTTCAAAAAGCCCTCAAAAAGTGATTCTATCCCTTATTGTTGATAATAGTTGCGTGAAGCCTTCAACGGAATCCTTTGAATTGCGCAGTATTGCCACGCACTCGTCTAGGGGCATGTATCCGTAAAGCCAAGCATAAACTATTAGGGCTTCGGCGGCGTCAGCCAACATGTGGCTTGAAATTCTTGAGGGCATGTGCCTTCTTAAACCGGCTTTTTTGAAGGCTTCCGCTAGCACTGTACCTTTAACTTTTGCTCCATGGGGTTTACCCTTTTTCATGGACAGTGCCAATGAATAGGTGAAGTTTATGTAGGCGTCACCTAAAGCCGCTAGTTTGTGGTCTGTAAGCACTTCTGTTAGGCTTCTGTAAGGCTTTGTGAAGGAAAAAGACCTATCATGAATGTTCAATTTTGAACCCTTAAACTCTTCTATAGGCTCTCCCCAATTTATATTAAGTACGTCTTCCTATGTATGTTTGTTCTGGTGTGGGAAATGGCTGAAGGAAAACACAGCAGTACGGCACGCATTGATTTTTCTGCGGAAGCTTTGCTTGAGTACCTTTCGAGATTGTATGGTTCTGACATTGAGGTTTGTGGTGTTTGGAGGCTTGGCGAAGAGCAAGCCAAGGGCGTCAAAGACTTGAAAGGGTTCGGCTATGGCATGCCGTATGTCATCGAATTTAAGGTTAAAGATGAAACTCGGCGTGTTGTTTTGGAGACGATGCGTCCCGAGGGCTTCGGGCATGATTTTCCATCAGACCGTGCCCAAATCCTTCTCTGGCAACACTCAGCTTTTAACAAACTTCCAAAGCATGTGCGGTCAATTGATGTTGGCGCCTTCACGGTTAATGGCAAAGAGATGAAATCCCTTGGAAAATGTGGCGAGTTCTTCATTTTAACCGAGTATGTTGATGGAACCCTCTACCATTTTGATTTGGACCGCATAAAGGCGAAAGGCGAAATGACCGATCTGGACGAGAAACGTTGTTTAGCACTTTCAGACTATTTAGTCGACATTCACAGCGTAAAGCGTGATGCCCCTTGGCTTTATGTTAGGCGGGCGCGGGAGCTAATTGGGCATGGCGAGTGCATAATGGGTTTGCTTGATAGCTACCCGCCGCAACTTGACTTTGTGCAGGAAAGCGAACTAATCGACATTGAAAGGAACTGCGTTGTTTGGCGTTGGCGCCTCAAAAGGAAAACCCATAGGCTTAGTCAAGTTCACGGCGACTTCCACCCGTGGAACGTCATGTTTCATGAAGACACAGACTTCACTGTTCTCGACCGCAGCCGAGGCGAATGGGGCGAACCGGCAGACGATGTAACAGCCATGACAATAAACTACATATTCTACTCGCTGCAGAAATACGGCGAACTAGCCGGAGTTTTTGACCGGTTGTTTAGACTTTTCTGGGAGAATTATTTGCGGAAGACTGAGGACTGGGAGATTTTGGAGGTTGTCCAGCCCTTCTATGCTTGGCGTAGTCTGGTTGTGGCTTCGCCAATATGGTATCCAAACTTAAGCCTTGATGTCCGAAGGAAACTGCTAAACTTTGCGCGCAACGTGCTGCATTACGAAAAATTCGACTTGGACGCTGTAAATTCCTATTTGCAGTCTAGTTAGGCTCTGCTAAAAACTAAATAGTACAAAGCCCAAAACATAAGCAAATGTGTGGTGCACAAGTTTGAACGAAGATGCGAAGATGGAATTGCGGGCAATGCTTAAACAAATGGGTTATTCTGAAAGGGCTGTTGAGGAAATTTTGAAATGGTATGAAAATGGCGGTTTGCAGGCGGAAGGGCGCGGTGAAGGGAGTTTACGTTCTGGCGATATCTGTCAACAGAAGCCTAAACGTTAGGGTTTGTGCACGAAAGGATTTTTCTTTAGAAGCGGGTTTTTATGCTTATGTTGGTTCTGCTCAAAATTGCCTTGAAAGGCGTTTGATAAGGCACTTTAGAAAGACGGGCAAAAGACGTTTTTGGCATATAGACCACTTGCTTGCCATGGACTGCGTGAGCGTTATAAAGGCTTTTTACAAGGAGGCTGAAAAGGCAGAAGAGTGTAGAACAGCCCAAAGCTTAAGCGCCCTTGGCTTTCCAGTTGAGGGATTTGGTTGTTCCGACTGTAAATGTAGAAGTCACCTTTTCCGTTTTAGCAATCTCCGCCAGTTGGAGGATGCGTGCCTAAAATTGGGTTTTAAGCCCTTTGTCCTATCTTGCCAGTGAATCACCGTATTGGGAGACGTCTGATGTTTGGAGGATTTCCCTTCTCTTGACAACTTCTTCGAAGCTCATGTAGTCTCCGCCGACGATTTTCAGTTTAGCTTCAACCTTCTTGTTTTTCACTTCTATGACGTTGTAGGAGTTTAGGAAAAAGCCCCTCAGCCTTTCGCATGAGACGCTTCCAGCGTGAACCACTTGCATGTTTTCTATTCGCCACCTCCATGGTCTGTGACGGTGGCCGCACAGCACCAAATCCGCTCCGCCTTTTATGAGGCTTCTTAGGACGTCGCCAGCATCCACTATGGTGATTTGGTCTGCGCCGGTGTCTGGAACTGGGATTATGTGGTGGTGTATAGCCACAATTTTAACGCGGTCCTTGTGGTTTTCTAACGTGTTTTCCAGCCAGAGGTTTTGCCTATGCCCAACTTCACCGTCATCTCTGTCTGGGCGGGCGCTGCTCAGCACTATTATTACGGAGTCGTCAACTTCTGTTACCTGGTTGAAGGGGAAAAACTGTTTGAAGAGCAAATAGCCAGTTGAACGATAATCATGGTTTCCGCTTATGTAGATGACGTTTTTGGCTTTCAAGCGCTTAAACTCGTCTGCAGCCATTTTAAACTCTGATAGTATGCCGTTCTCGGTTATGTCGCCAGTTATCACTACAGCGTCAGGCGAAAGGGCGTTAATCTCATCCATGGCTGTGCGGAACATCCCATAATTAAACATTGGTCCACAGTGAACATCCGAAATCTGAACAATCAACATAATCGTTTCACCTTTCCAAACAGTGCAGAACAGCAACTAAAATAAACATTGTGGAAAATAAGGTATTTAGACATTAAACGAAAAATGCTTTCAGAGTGTACCAAAATGGGCGAGGGCTGGTGTGTTTGGGTTACTGGGTTGCCGGGAAGCGGAAAATCCGTTGTAGCGGAAGTCCTAATCAAGTTTTTGCTTCAGAAGGGCATACGTGCCCAACTCTTGTCCTCTGACGCTTTGCGCAAGGTTTTGACTCCAAAGCCCACATACTCCCTTGAGGAACGCGACATAGTTTATGCAACCCTTGTTTACATAGCCAAACTCCTAACCCAAAACGGCGTAAACGTTGTAATCGACGCCACTGGCAATTTGAGGCGTTATAGAGAAAACGCCAGAAATCAAATCCAGAAGTTTATGGAAGCCTACCTTGAATGCCCCCTAGAAGTCTGCATTGAACGAGAGTCAAAAAGGGCTGAAACCCGCCAAGCGCCACGACAAATATATGAAAGAGCCTTGAAAGGGGAGGCGCCAACAGTGCCCGGCGTTGGGCAGCCCTACGAACCGCCAACAAACCCGGAAATAACAGTTAACACTGCCCATTGCACGCCGGAAGAAGCAGCCCACAAAATATTGGAGGCTATAATTGGCAAGTGGTATGCCTAAAAATCTAGAAGAGGAGGGGGTATCCAATTTAGCAAAAGCCACCAGCCTAAAATTGACAATGCAAGTAAATGTTTATAGTGTGGCTTGGAATGGTAACGTTTATAACTTAAATGTCTCATTCCTAGAAGACGCGAAGCGGAGTAACAATGGGTCACAGAAAACAGCACGGTCCCAAACGCGGTTCGCTTGCCTATTTACCTAGGAAACGCGCTAAACGTATATTAGCCAGAATCCGCTACTGGCCAAAAATAAAGGCTGAAGCGCCGAGGCTTCTCGGTTTTGTTGGTTATAAGGCTGGAATGACCTACGCCATGGTAATTGAAGACCGGAAGCGTTCCCCAAACTTTGGGAAAGAGGTAATCCGCCCCGTCACTGTTTTGGAAACCCCACCCCTCCTCATATGCGCCATAAGGGCTTATAAGAAAACACCTTATGGGCTGCAAACATTTTGTGAAGCTTGGATGGAAAACCCTCCAGAAGGGCTTGACAGAGTTTTAACCCTTCCTGAAAAGTTTAACACGGAGGAGAATCTGAAAAAGATTGAGGCTAATCTTGACAAAATCTCAAATATCCGCGTTATAGCCATAACCCAGCCAAAACAGGCAAGCGTGCCAAAGAAAAAGCCAGACGTAGCCGAAATAGAAATAGGCGGAGGAACAATCCAGCAGCAATTCGAATATGCAAAAAGCCTCCTAGGAAAAACCGTGAACCCATCAGACGTTTTCAAGGAAGGACAGCACGTGGACGTAATAGCAGTCACAACTGGCAAGGGCTTCCAAGGACCAGTGAAACGCTGGGGAGTAGCCATCCTCCAACACAAAGGAAGAAAAACAAAACGGGGAGTCGCCACCCTCGGACCATGGAACCCCCACCGCGTATTATACACTGTTCCACGAGCCGGACAGATGGGCTTCCACCAAAGAACAGAATATAACAAGCGAATTTTGAAGATAGGGAAGGACGGAAAAGAAGTAACCCCGAAAGGCGGTTTCATCCGCTACGGCATTGTCCGCGGACCCTACATGCTCATAGAGGGGAGCATACCTGGACCAGAAAAACGCCCCATAAAACTGCGTTACCCAGCAAGGCCACCAAGAGAAGCCCCAGAGGAGCCCCCACAGATAACATACTTGTCCCTAGAGTCTCCGCAAGGCAAATAGAGAATGGTGAAATGCCATGGCTAAAACAGTGAAAGTCTTCGACCTCAACGGAAAACCCATTGGAAAAATAAAGCTGCCGCCAATCTTTGAAACACCCATAAGACCAGACGTCATAAAACGCGCCGTCCTAGCCATACAATCAACAAGGTTTCAGCCACAAGGCAGAGACCCGATGGCTGGGAAAAGGACATCAGCAGAGTCAAGAGGCGTGGGCTTAGGCATAGCTAGAATACCGAGAATCAAAGGACCCGTTGGAAGAGGTGCATTTGCACCCGGAACAGTGGGCGGTAGGCTGGCTCATCCACCAACCCCAGAAAAGAAGATTGTTAAGAGGATTCCAAAGAAAGAAAAGCGTTTGGCGCTTTTCTCTGCCATAGCCGCCACAGCCTCAAAGGAGATGGTGGTTTCCCGGGGACACGCAGTTGAAGGAATACCACAAATTCCACTTGTTGTCACCGATGAGCTTGAAAGTTTAAAAAAGACTAAGGATGTTGAAGAAGCCCTCATAAAACTCGGGCTTCTGGCGGACCTATACAGAGTTAAAGAAAGCATAAAGGTCAGGGCTGGAAAGGGGAAAATGCGCGGGCGGAGAATAAAACAGGCTGTTGGACCATTGATAGTTGTGGCTGAAGACAAAGGCTTAGGCGAAGCTGCAAGAAATATTCCAGGCGTGGACGTTGTTCCAGTTAAGAGTTTAAACGCTGAAGTTCTTGCGCCTGGCACTCATCCTGGGAGGCTGACAATTTGGACGGCAAGTGCCATAGAAACCCTTGACAAGCTTTATTGCAGAGGTGAGGAAGCCTAATGGACCCATATGAGGTTATACTTTACCCATTAATGACGGAATCCGCCAGCCTGATGGTTGAGAGGGAAAACAAGCTGGTTTTCATAGTCAACCTTAAAGCCACAAAGGAAGACGTGAAAAGGGCTGTTGAGGAACTTTACGAGGTTAAAGTTGAAAAAGTTAACATTGTCATAACGCCTAAAGGGCAAAAGAAAGCCTTTGTTAAGCTTCATCCAGATTATAAGGCTGCAGACGTAGCCATAAAACTTGGAATACTGTAAATTTATGTGGTGAAATGTTATGGGAAAGAGAATACGTGTCCAAAGACGGGGGCGTGGTGGACCAACCTTTAGGGCGGCAACCCACAAAAGAGTTGCCCCAGCATGTTATCCACCAGCAGCAAAAGAGCTCTTCGACACCGTTACAAGAGGAATTGTGGAAGAAATTCTCCACGACCCCGGTAGAGGCGCCCCACTAGCCCTAATAAGATTCGAAAACGGGGAAGAATGCTACACGGTTGTTCCTGAAGGCGTCTATACTGGGCAGCAAATACAGATGGGTGGAAAGGCAAGCGTTGATGTTGGAAACATTTTGCCAGTTGGGAAAATCCCAGAAGGCACAATGGTCTGCAACATAGAGCTTAAACCAGGAGACGGCGGGAAAATTGCAAAGTCTTCTGGGGCGTATGCCACCATTGTGGCTCACACTGCTCAAGGGACCCTAATAAAACTGCCTTCCGGCAAAACCAAGTACATAAGTGATTACTGCAGAGCCACCATTGGCGTTGTGGCTGGTGCTGGCAGAACAGAAAAACCGTTCCTCAAGGCTGGAGCAAAATTCCACTTAATGCGTGCTAGAGGGAGAAAGTATCCGAGAACTCGTGGAAAAGCCATGGTTGCAGCTGTCCACCCATACGGAAGCAGCAAAAGAAGTGCTCGCAAAGTGACAACTGTTTCGCGGAACGCCCCGCCAGGTAAGAAGGTTGGGCTTATAGCTGCAAGGGGTACGGGGCGCAAGAAGAAGAGGGTGAAGGGAAGCGAGTAATCAGAAGGTTTATAGCGTCATGTTCAAAATTTAATGGTGATAAGCCATGCCGAGGGAATTCACATACCGCGGATACACGCTTGAACAACTGCAAAGCATGTCCATGGACGAGTTCATAATGCTCCTTCCATCAAGGCAGAGGAGAAGCCTCCATAGAGGCTTGTCTCCGGAACAGCGAACCCTACTGGAGAATGTAAGGAAGGCAAAAGAAGCCATGCGTAGGGGCGGAAACTTAACCATCAAAACCCACTGCCGAGACATGATAATCCTGCCGGAAATGGTGGGCTTAACAATCCACGTTCACAACGGCAAAGAATTCGTTCCAGTTGAAATAAAGCCGGAAATGATTGGGCACTATCTAGGCGAGTTTGCAATAACCAACAAGCCAGTAAAACATGGAACACCAGGAATTGGCGCATCTCGCTCGTCAATGTATGTTCCACTAAAATAAAGACTGTTTCCCTTGTTTCCCGTCCTTTAAGCTGTGTAATCTACACCAGAGGGTTTTTTCTCCGCCTCTTTTGCTGGAGGAATCTGAGGCAGAGGTATCGGCGGCGGAATGTTCAATGTTCTAGAAAGGATTACACTTTCCACAAAAACAACATTCGAGATTGACTGCACAATAACCGGTGGCGGAGGCTTCTTATCCTTATAATCCGAATAAATCTTCGCTATTTCATCTTTACTTCCAGCCACATAGGCTCTTCCCTTAAGGCTTATTTGAGCTATTGAAGGGTTATAGTTAACCGTTAAAACAAAGGGCACCTCAAGGGTGTCATCCGATTTTTTCTCAACTTCAACAAGGTTAAGATTCGTGTTTATCTGGATTGGTGGAATGGGTTTTCTTATATCCCAGAAGCGTTCTCCAGAAACATTTGTTATTAGGACATTTACCCTAATCATTCTAGCCCATCATACATTATGGTGCTCGTACAATTTAAGTGTGTTTATATCTCGTGAAGCCGCAGTGTCCACAAGCGTATCTGTCGCCATGGTCAGCCATGAAATATCCAGGTCCACAGCGTTCACATGTCGGGCGAAGCCTAACAATTTTTTCTCCTTCAATCTTGTAGATGGAGTGGATGCCTTTCTCCTCCCTTTTCCTCTTTTCTCTCTTTCCCTTCTTCGGTGCTGCTTTTGGTGCAGCCTCTTCTGCTGGGGCTTCCTCGTTTTTTCCAGCCATTTACTCTTTTCCCTCTTCCTTCGGTTTTTCAGGCGGAATATTTCTCTTTACAATGTATTCGGGCTCAATAAGCTTTGCGTGTTCAATGGAGTCATAAACATTAGCCAACCCGATGGCTTTTCGAGTGCCAGTTTTTGTCTCCAACTTTTTAATGAAGACGAGGTTTGCATCAGTTTTCAACAGTTTTGCAATGGCGTTCTTCACCTCCAACCTTGGAGGGGTACTTCCAGTCTGGTTGTGGTCTACTTGGAAGACTACTTCTCTACGTTTCAGCAATGGGTTCATGTTTTCAGACAATATCTTGACTTCCATAGCGTTTTCCCTTGTAGTGTCTGACTTGATACCATTTTCCCTTTATTTAGCCTTTCGCAACCTCCATAGCCCTTAATATTCTGGCAACCTCTTCCTTCTTCTGCTTTGTGGCTTTAACCACCACCATGCCCTCACGGGGCTGACCATAAACCACAAAAGAGTTTTCAGGCGCATAGAAAATGGCACATAATGCCAGAAGATCCTCCTCTCCATCGACAACAATTTTCGTCTTATAACCAGCCTCTAAAGCTTCTTTAATGGCGTTCAAAGCTTCAAAGGTTATAGTCCCCGCAGGATTTTTGACATGCTTCTCCACATCCGCGTTAAGCGGCACCGGAGCTATATCCCTGCGCATAACCCGGTTGTCAACTATCAAGAGGTTTGGAGAAATCCCATTTTCCACAAGATTTTTTGAGACTATGTCCCCAACAGAAATTATGCTTGGCGGCTTTTCCATGTCCACAAGCTGCTTAAACTTTTTGGCAGTTTCTTTGAAGGGGCCTCTGATTAGCATGCCGAGGGGCTTTTTGAGCTTTCTACGAAGCGATAATGGCAATACATAAGCGACGCTCATTTATCTGACCTTTAGGGCGTAACGTCCCTTCTCCTTAATGTTCATTGCCTTTGCAATAGCCGAGCCTTCCGGGTCAAATATTATTACTAGTCCGCTGAAGTCGTCGCTTAGGGTTGAGGTCTTACATTTTGGACAAACATTGCCAGTTGTTATTGTGTGGCATGTAGTGCAAGCTTTCTCGCTCATTCTTTAGCCTTCTCCTTTTCCTTCTTCTTTTCAGAAGCCTCCTTCAACTTTTGCAAGTCTTGCTCTATCCACTCCAGCTTCCCCAAGAAAGGCTGTCTGGCTGTTACACCTATCTTAGCTGAGCCGCCAACCCTGCCGAGAGAAACAGCCGTTATGCGGACGCGGACTCTGTCTCCCGCCGCCAGTCTCCGGTGGGTCTCCTTGCCTATTAGAACTCCTTGTTTTTCGTCGTAGGAGATGAAGTCGTCCATTAACTGTGAAACATGAAGTAGAGCGTCAACTGGTCCTATACGCACAAAAGCGCCAAAATCTGCAATTTCAACAACTTCACCTTCAACAACTTCTTGGAGCTCGGGATAAAAAGTCAAGAGTGAAAAGGTTACTTTGTGGTAGGTTGCTCCGTCGCCTGGAATTATTTTTCCTATGGGGCTTACTTTAACATTTGTTGCCGCGATAACGTAGCCTAAAACCTCGTCCACAACCCCCTCATATTTTGCTTTAACCTGCTGATATCCAACCTCGTCCAGCGGGTTGCCAAAGGTTTCTGGGGGAATGCGAATCGTATCCTCCATAGTTATGAGCTTAAACAAGTTTGCATCCTCCCTCAATTTCAAGCCGGGACTTTTGCCTCACATAAATAACTGGCACATTTATATCTCTTAACCTCTTCCGGAGGGCTCTGTCATTGGTGAAGACTGGACTTTTCCATTCGCCTGCCACTTTCACAATGGCGTCGTCCGGGGAACCCTCAAATGCCTCGCCCAAATCTATAAGCTTACACTTTTCAGCAAGCCCTAAGGCGTAGGCTGCCTCTTTTCGGGTTTTCGGCGAACCTTTAGCGGCAAGTGTTTCCAGTTCCTTCTTAACTGGCGAAAGCAGTGCAAATTCAACATTCCTGCTCAAAAGGTTCCTTAACTCCTCAAATATGTCAATCTTAAACTTTAAAGGGACAAAGAAGGCGTTTGAGTCCAGAATAACTCTAATCCTCTCCTTTTGAACCGCTGGGCTTTGGGGGCGTTTCACTTTATCATTCCGTATCCTATTAGTCGCCATCTTCCAGCAATCTTCCTACTTATGGCAACCCTTGAACCTGTGAGCGCGCACACTGGTCTCGTAAGCTTAAGCGTGGTCATTTCACCTTTAACCGACACAACTTTTCCAACGGTTATGGCAGCGCCCACATGAAGCAATAACGTTTCATCCTTGCTTATGCTTTCAACCTTTGCAAGCTCCTTAGTTCCCACAACCCGCTCGAGGATATACGTTTCCAAATTGAGCTCCGTGAGAACATGCGGAAGCATCCCAGCCTTCCCAACAATGTTTCCGGTTAAGCCATCAGCCTTCGAAAGTGAAGGGTCAAGAAGGGTGCCAACCCCAACTAAGCCGCCACAATGGGCTTCCTTAACGTTTCTTCCTCCCGCATGTAGACTGGTGATTTCGCTGAAAAGAGGCTTATAAACGGTTTTGCCCTCCTCCTCAGCGCTTATTCCTGGGCGGAGCTCTATCTCGTCTCCAACAGCAAACTTTCCCTGCAAAATTGTGCCACCTATAACCCCACCCCTAAGCTTCTCTATTGGAGTACCCGGCTTGTTAACGTCAAAGGAGCGCACAACATACATTAATGGCGGTTTTGTCTCGTCTCTTTTTGGGGTTGGGATAAACTCTTCCATGGCTTGGATTAAGGCGTCTATGTTGACACCCCGCTGGGCTGAAACCGGAATTATCGGCGCGTTTTCGGCAACCGTTCCTTTAACAAAATTTTTAATCTCCTCATAACTTTTCCGAGCTCTCTCTTCAGTCACAATGTCGATTTTGTTCTGAGCTATGATAATATTTCTAATTCCAATTATTTCAGCCGCAGCCAAGTGCTCTCTGGTTTGGGGCTGAGGACAAGGCTCATCGGCGGCAATGACAAGTATCGCTCCATCCATTATTGCGGCTCCAGAAAGCATTGTAGCCATCAAAGCCTCATGTCCGGGAGCGTCAACAAAGCTTACAGCCCTAATGAAGGTTGTTTCAGAACCGCAGTGGGGACAGATGGGCTCCTTTGAATAGTTTTTGGGCGGTTCACATTTTGGACACTTGTAGACGGGCATATCCGCATAGCCCAACTTTATCGTTATTCCTCGCTTGAGTTCTTCGCTGTGTCTGGCAGCCCAAATGCCAGTTAAAGCTTGCACCAAGGTTGTTTTGCCATGGTCGACATGCCCTATTGTACCAATGTTTATTTCTGGTTGCCGCGGCAGGACAACAGTCTTTTCTTCGCTCATTTCCTTTGTTTTCCCTTCACAACATAATTATTGAAGGATGTTGCCTTGCAAGTTAATAAACGTTAAGCAAAACGCGTTCTGTGTTTTAGGTTTTCTCTTCTGCTTTCTGCGCTTCTTGAGTTGGTTGAGGCTTTTCTTTTGCTTCTCCAGCCTTTTTGCCCTTCGGCTTCTCAACTATCTTCATGTTAACCTGAACAATTTCGTCGGTGATGATGTTTCCACGAACCCTTTTTCGTCTCCGCTCTCCATCATTTTTGGGGTTAAAGCCAACCCCACCACTTAACACGACGTTTCTCCTCACTCCGCCATGCACATTAGGTCTCATTGGAAAACCGTCCTTATCAGAACCGCCGGTAATCTGCACCTTAAAACCAGGCAAACCCACAACTGAGCCATCTATAATATCGCCTATCTTCTTTCCAATCAACGGAACCGCCCGAGCATCTTCCAACTCAACAGTTTTTGAGGTTCCCTCCTCAGGGTCCGACACTATAACCTTGAATTTAGCCATCAGCTTGTCTCTCCAGCGGAGATTATGAAGTTAAATTTCTAACTATTAAGGGTTATGTGGAAGCTGTTAAACTATTCCACGTGGACTCTGTATACGTCTATGTCTTCCCGCATTTCAGGCGTTAACTCTAAGAACTCCCTCACAGACCTCTCAATATCCTTTGACTGCGTCACATAGCGTCCGACAACAATTATGTCGGCGCCCTTCTCCAAAGCCTCTTTTGCAGTTTCTGGAATTATGCCACCAGCCACGGCGATTAAGAACTTTTTGTCCTTGAACGTTTGCCTAAGCTCTTGGATAAGCTCTAACCCGATGGTTTTGCCGGTCTCCTCATCTATACCTCTATGAATTATAACAACGTCTGGAAAATCTCTAAGGCTTTTCAACTTCTTAATCGGGTCCTCAACGTTAAGCATATCAACAGCCGCATAAATCCCAAGCCTCTTCGCCTCATAAATGAAAGCGTCGAGAGTTTCCGTTGGCGCTAAGCCAGCAGCTATGACACCGTCAGCCGTTTCCTCATACGCTATATCCACTTCCACCTTTCCAACGTCAAGGGTTT